>Ga0182016_10000918_pt1 | contig 36290 bp, 29 predicted proteins | sample 712S2MmetaG_FD_120491 | JGI IMG/M metagenome (GOLD analysis project Ga0182016, IMG submission 120491) | Permafrost microbial communities from Stordalen Mire, Sweden - 712S2M metaG | ecosystem: Environmental > Terrestrial > Soil > Wetlands > Permafrost | place: Sweden: Stordalen | collected...
CTCGCTCGCATCCACCGCGACCACATTCAGGCCCAGCTTGTCGCGCATGTTCTTTTGCACGCTGAGGAACTCGTTCTTGCGCAGCACGCCATTGTTCACAAAAATGCAGGTCAACCGGCTGCCGATGGCCTTGTGAACCAGCACCGCCGCCACCGCCGAATCCACCCCGCCGGAGAGCCCGCAGATCACGTGTCCCGCGCCTACCTTCTCGCGAATGCCTGCCACGGTCGTCTCAATAAAGTGCGCCGGAGTCCAATCGCCCGAGGCCCCGCAGATGCCGAAGACGAAGTTCTTGATGAGCTGCGGCCCCAGCGGCGTGTGGTGTACCTCGGGGTGAAACTGCACAGCCCAGATGCGGCGCTCCTCGTTGGCGATTCCGGCCAGTGCGTTTGAGGTAACAGCCGTGCGATGGAAACCCGCCGGCAGCTCCAGCGCTTCGTCGCCGTGGCTCATCCAGACTTGGATCGTCGCTGGCAGCTCGGCAAACAGCGGCGTCGCGCGGTTTTCGACGGTTACCTCGGCGTGGCCATATTCGCGCTTCTGCCCGGACCGAACCTTGCCGCCCAGATGATGGACGATGAAATGGAGCCCATAGCAGATGCCCAGCACAGGCACGCCAAGATCCAGCAGTTTGGCGTCGGCCGCCGGCGCGTCCGCGTCGTAAACCGACGACGGCCCACCCGAGAGAACGATCCCCAGGGGATGCAAAGCCTGAATCTCGCTGAGAGGCGCCGTGCAGGGCAGCACGACGGAGAAGACGTTCTGTTCGCGAATGCGCCGCGCAATCAGCTGCGTATACTGCGAGCCGAAATCGAGGATAACGATTGTCTGGGTGTCCACTCCCTAGTGTGTCAGGGCCATGGGCGGGCTGTAAAGACGGTTGCGAGCTTCTGATTTTCTACAGCCGGGCCGCGGTGCCCTACCCATAAGCGCTGAGGTACAGAAAATCATTTTCCTGATTGCCGGTGACTCGACCGGAACCCTTCTGAATGTCTATCATTCTTTGATGAGCCTCGACGTGTTGAAGGCAATCAAGAAGGGCGACGTTCTGCACCTGCGCCACTACCTAGAATCGGGGTCCGACCCAGATTATCCGGATTCTCTGCGTCGGTCCGAGGCGACTTTGCTAATGTATGCCGCGCAGGTGGGAAACACCGCCATTGGAAGTGAGTTGATCTCGCACGGCGCTTCACTAGACGCTCACGACAGCCACGGTTGGACGGCGCTCAACATGGCTGTCCACACGGGGCACATTCAATTCGTTGAACTCCTATTGGACGCCGGAGCTTCTTTAGACGGACATGCTTTCAGAGGCCCAATTGAAGATTTCTTTGAGTGGTCCCTAACTTACGGCACGGGCACGAAAGAAGCCATGAGCAAGATAAAGCCGATCATGGAATCCGCTCGTTTGAAACTTGTACAATGCGCAGCCAAGCCCGACCCTAATGAGTGAAACAGGGGCGGGCCTGTTTTGTCGCCTATTCGGAAGCAATCGTCGAGGTATCGATCACCACTAGCCAATTTTCAATGTTGACCATCGAACTTAGCAGCCCATCTTAGCGCCATCGGTGTCCTACCCAGCCAGTTGCTTCTTCACCAGCTCGCTGACGACGCGGCCCTCGGCGCGAAGGCTGGCGGCTTGCAACTTGGCCTGGACGGCTTTGATGACTGTGCCCATCTCTTTGGGCGTGGGCGCCTTGCCGGTGGAGGCGGCGACTTCGGCGACGGTTTCGGCTACCAGCGCGCTGAGACCGGCTTCGTCGAGGGCTTTGGGCAGGAACTCCTCGATGACGGCGATCTCGGCGGCCTCGGCGGCGGCCAGTTCGGGGCGGTTGCCCTTGGTGAACTGCTCGATGGAGTCGCGGCGCTGCTTGATCATGGTGGCCAGCGCCTGCTCGGACTCGGCGGGCGTGAGGGCTTCGCGCTTCTCAATGGCCTTGTTCTTGAGCGCATTCTTGATGAGGCGCAGCGTGGTGGTGCGGACCGCATCGTGGGCCTTCATGGCGGTGACGATCTGCTGGTTGACGATGAGCTCGAGTGCGCCTGCTTCTGTCATGGGGTTCTGCCTTTTTGTCGTTGGAGTGCGAGCCGCCGGTTAATCGGCTCAATTACGCTCAGTGCCGCCGAGTAAGACAAGCTGGGTGAAACGAGCCGCTCGAGGTGCGTTCCACCCACTGGTAACGGCCTTTATTATGACCGGCGTGGTACATTGATTGCAAAGTTATAGCGGCAAAGGAAGTGTTTTCAATGATGCGTGTACTGCGCTTTGCGGGGTCGTCCTCTCTCGTCGGCATTCTCTCCCTTTCGTTCGTAACCAGCATGGCTGCCCAAGGCGCTCCGCCCGCGGAATCGCCGTTTGCTGGGGCGCCGTTTGCCTTGTCCGCGGCCGAGTTGAAAGGCGCATCGGCGCAGGTGCCGATCACCAAGGAGTATCCCGTCGAGATTCTCTATGAGGAAGGGGTTTTTCGTATTGCGGCCGATGAGACGCTCAAGTACCAGCATCGGCTGATCTACCGTGTAGATGCCGACAGCGCCGTAAAGGGGTGGTCGGAGGTGTCATCGACATGGGATCCATGGTATGAGAATCCGACTCAGATTCATGCTCGGGTGCTACAGCCGACCGGAGTTTTTACTGAACTCGATCAGAAGACAATCACAGACGCTCCGGTCAGGGCGGAGGACGACGAGACATTTTCATCCCAGCATGTACGGCGAGCCCCGTTGCCCGGAATGGCGGTTGGCGCAATCGTGGAAGAATTGGAAACCGTGGAAGAGAAGATCCCTTACTTTTCGGGCGGATCTCTTCACCGGTTTGTTTTCCGCGAGAATGTGCCCGTCGGACGGACGCGGCTGGTGGTCGAATTGCCTTCGTCCGTGCCATACAAGGATTTGATTCACGAGCTTCCTGGGCTTTCGATCAGCAAGAGCGAGTCGGATGGAACGCGGAGGATGGTGTACGAGGCAATCGGCCTGGCGGCGGAGCACGACTCCGATATCGATCTAGCGACGAATACGCCGACGACGCCGATGGTGGAGTTCGCCACCGGCAAGTCGTGGGGCGCAATCGCGAGCGGATATGCGGCGCTCACCGAACCGCAGACGGTGACAGCGGAGGCGCAGGCTATTTTGCCCAAGGATCTTCCCACGGGGCGGTTGGCGAGAATTCAGGCCATCGTGAAGCAGTTGCACCACGAAGTGAGGTACACCGGCGTTGAGTTTGGAGCGGCGCGGCTCACTCCCCAGCGCCCATCCGAGGTCATTCAGCGGCACTACGGCGACTGCAAGGACAAGGCGACGCTGCTGGTGGCGATGCTGCGCGCCGCGGGAATCAAGGCGAATCTGGCGCTGCTTACGACCGGCCCTGGGAGGGATGTCGAGGCAAGCCTGCCTGGGATAAACCGGTTTGACCATGCGATTGTGTATCTGCCTGCCGCGGCCAAGGGCGAAGACGCCATGTGGATCGACGCGACCGCGGAGTACTTTGCCGTTGGGACTCTGCCGTACGACGATCAGGGAAGGAATGCGCTGATCGTTTCGCCTGAGACCACCGAGCTCACAAAGACGCCCGATCCGAGGCCGGAGGATTCGGTGCTGGTGGAGACGAGAACCTTCAAGCTGGCGGAGTTCGGCCCCTCGCAGGTTGAGGAGGTTTCGGAAACTCACGGATATGTCGATGCCGAATATCGCAGCGATTACGGCGGTGAGGATACGCCGAAGAGTCGCGAAAATATGGAAAGGTACATCAAGAATGCATATCTGGCAAAGAAGCTGACCAAACTGGAGCACGGAGACCGCGCGGATTTCGATCGCCCATTCAACCTCACTTTGGTTGCGGATGGGGCAAAGCGCGGAGATACATCGCTGATTGACGCAGCGGTGGCCATCTTTCCCGCGGGGACCACCTACAACCTGCCCAAGTGGTTTTCGACGGCGCCTCCCGAGCAGGGGCCAGACATGTCAGCGGAAGCAAGACATGAGCTGGAAATTGCGGAGAAAAGCCGTCCGGCGAGTTTTGCAATTCGGCCTTATATCTACGAGCAGCGGTCGAGGATTCTGATTCCGCCTGGGTTTACCCTGCGCGCGCTTCCATCCGATAAAACGACGCAAATTGGGACAGCGAGCCTGACTGAGAGCTACAGCGCGTCCGAACCGGGCGTTGTGACGGTGACGTTTCGCTTCAATAGCGGCCCGTCCCGGCTGACGGCGGAGCAGGCGCTGGCATTGCGGACAGCGCTAATAGAACTGCGCAAGCGCGACTATGTTGGGATCTTTTTCGACCAATCGGGCGTGAAGGCGCTAACCGCGGGCCACATCCGCGAAGCGCTGGAGATTGATCGCAACTTGATTGCGGGTGCGCCGTCGGATGCCCTTGACCATCTGCATTTGGCGCGTGCCCTGCTGGAGGTTGGGATTGGAGGCGAAGCGCAGGCCGAGGCGAAGCGAGCTACAGAACTCGATCCGGCCCTGTCAACGGCGTTTGCAACCCTTGGCTGGACGCTCGAACACGATGCGCTGGGGGAGAGATTCGGCAAAGGTTTCGATCTGCCAGGGGCAATTGCGGCCTACAAGCATGCGATCGAACTCGATGCCGAGGACAACGACCCACGCTTCGACCTTGCGATTCTCTATGAATTCGACGCGCGTGGAATTCGCTATGCGGCGGACTCCGACTTGCCTGCGGCGATCAAAGGCTATCGGGAACTAATGGAGTTGAACAAGGACAAAGGCGAAGATGCGATCGGCCAATATCGGGAGAACCTGTTGTATTCGCTGTTATACGCGAAACAGTATGTGGAGCTGGACAAGCTGCTGGCTACCCTTCCTTCGACGAATTCGCATCGGGCGCTCGCTATTACCTCCGCGGCGGCACAGAGGGGAACGGCCGCGGGAATAGCGGAGGCGGACCGGGGAAATCATGCCTCGGCAGACCGGAATAAGAATCTTCGTTCGGCCGGAACGCAATTGGCCAATCTTCACCTGTACGGCCTGGCTGCCGAAGTGATGAGCGCGGGCATGGAGGGAGGCGACGACGCGGCGACGGCGGCACGTCAGATCGAGCTTTACAAGGGACTGCAAACGGCGTCGCTGGCGCCCTTGCCTGCAACCAATCCCGCGGCCCCGGTGCAGATGGGGGTGGTGGGGATGTTAGCGGGGACGCTCACCTACGATCAGGCAGTGAACATGACGAGCAAGCATGCATATTCCTCGCGGGAATCGCTTGAGCAAGATGTGAGAAAGGGGCTGGCTGGCGTTGGGTTCATGAGACGGGTCGCCGAGAAGGCGGATATGACCGAGAGCGTGCTGCTGGATCTGATTGCGGGGAACACTACATACTCGTCCAAGGGCGACGACGAGAATGGGTGGGCGGTGCTGGCGCAGATGCCTGGAGCGGAGCCGGACCACACGTTTGTGGTCAAGGAAGATGGGGCCTATCGCATTGTGGCCAGCGATAAAGACAATACCAACGACAACGTGCCGGCGGGCAACGAGGTGCTTTGGGCGCTGGACCACGGCAAAGCGGGACTGGCAAAGTCGCTGTTGGATTGGAAGCGCGATCTCACCCACAAGCACGGAACGGACGATCCGTTTGAAGGAACCCTGTTACCCCGCTTCTGGACGATCGGCAGCTCCAAGCCGGGAGCGGATTCTCCCGAGGCAATGCGTCTAGCCGGCATCTCGCTGCTGGCCGGTTCAATGGACGCCAAACCCTATCTTGCCGAGATAGCGGCGGACCGGGAGAAGGCGAGCGGACAACGGCAGACCGACCTGGACCTGCTGCTGGCGGTGAGCGCAATGGAAGCCGAACAACCGGCGGCCGGCATGCCGGCGGCCAAGCGGCTGCTCGAGCAGGAACCGGATTCGGTGGTTGCCCTGAACCTTGTCGGACACGGTTATCAACTGCTGAACGACGCCAAAAGCTGGCAGGCGTTGCTGGCGCCGCGGCTGGCCAAGAAACCGGACGACCGGGACCTGCTGTCGGCGCAGGCACGCGTGTACGAACTTGCCCATGACTTCAACGCCGCGCAATTGGCTGAGAAGAAGGTTCTGGATTCGGGGAAGGCGACGCTCAACGACTATAACAGCTACGCATGGATCGGGCTGTTTCACGATGACCTCGGCGACGACATTACCAAGGCGGCGCAACAATCCGTGCAGATGGGAAAGAACGCCGGCTTTGCCGAGCTGCACACGCTTGCCTGCGTCTATGCCGCGCAAGGCAAGACGACTGAGGCAAGACAAGTGTTACAGCAGGCAATGTATGCCGGGAACATGGCGGAGCCAAACTCCACGGTTTGGTATGCCCTGGGACTGATCTACGAGCAGTACGGAGCAAAGACGGCAGCGCTTGATGCGTACCGCCGTGTGCAGGCGCATGAATTCGACGACCACACGTATATCGACCCTGTTTCAACCTATGTGCTGGCGCAAAGCCGAATTCGAGAGTTAAGCAAATAGCTGTTCCCTGCAATCGAATCGGCAAGCCCTTGCTTTGAAAAGCCGCGCCTGGTTTACGAAGATGCGATAAGAGCCGCGAGCGCCGGACAGCCGGAACAGCGGCCGCGCGGCTTTCTACTCGGCGAAGCTGGGCCAACAGCACGATGAATCAATCTCCAAAATTCACTGCTGTCCGGTTTAGCTTAGACGTTCCGCCGTCAATCCGATTGCCATGTATGGCTTATAGCGATTTCAGGGTGTCCGCGATTTGAATTGGGTACGGCGCATTTGCGATGCTTTCGGGGTTCGACAACCGGGAGTGCCGCATGAACAAGGGCAAGACGCTGTCTGCGCAGGTGATCGAGTTCGTGCCGTCGAAGACCTTTGGACGCATCATCGAACGGCACAAGGGCGATGCGTCTGTGCGTACGCTTGGTTGCGCCGACCTATTTCGCTCCACCCAGGCTGCCATCAAGCTACATACCCTGCTGGACCTGCGCGGCGCGATTCCAGCCTTCATTCACATCAGCGACGGCAAGCTGCGCGATTGTCAACGTGCTCGACATTCTTCTTGTCGAGGCGGGCAGTTTCTATATCATGGACCGAGGATACCTGGACTTCGTGCGGCTGTACGCGATGCAACCGATCAACCAGACTTCGCCAACCAATTGAATCTATTCGATATCTAGCCGGGCACCAGTGAACTTAAGGCATCTTCAACACCCCGAATTTGCAGTGAGGCGATAACCATCTGCCGCTTGTTTGACCGCCTGCATGGTCCGCGGTTCTTTTACGGTTCCGAGGAGGACTCGGCCCCGCTTGCCATTGGTTCGCTAAACCATGTTATGGAACTTGACAAGCGAGACCTGGGGTACCCTCATCTTCAACTTATCGGATCTGGGACACCCGCCTCTCCTGCTATGGGTTGAAGTCCTCGATGGTGTAGTCGACGGGACGCCAGGAGCCATTGGTTTCCAGCATCTGGTAGATATCGTCTTCGTTTCCTGAGTTATAGTTATAGTCCCAGATACCGAGACCGGCGTAGCCGCCATTGTTCGTGTTACTCAGGAAGTTCGTTTCCGCCTGGTTCTGGAGAGTATCACTCCACTCGTCGGTCCCTTGGCCGCTTTCACCCATGTAAATTGGCTTGTCCAAGGCGAGCGAGGCCGCAGTTGGAACATATCCATCGTCCGCATAGACGTGGAAGTCATAGAAATCGAGTCCTAGTCCTCTGAAGTTGTCGATATTGGTCCAGGTGTGCCAGCCCGTTGAACAGGATACCAAGCGGTTTGGATCGGCATTATGGATTGCCGAAGAAACTGTCCTGATGTAATTCTCGGCCTCTGACCATGTGGATCCTGTACTTGTGTAATTGCCTGAATCCCCCGCAACCGTGCCGTCGATCTCGTTCATCTCATCGATCGCCCACACGCCGGGGTTGCCCTTGTAGCGATTGACCAGCGGAATCAACGCATTGTTGATGAATGCGGTGAGCATGGCTGAATTCTCCTGGAAATCCGCTCGGCCGTTATTCAATGTTAGGTACAGAGCGATATCGTTGTTCTGGGCCAGTTGCACGGCATTGTCGAGATTGTTCCAGAATTCCTGAGTAACGCTTGTCACATATCCATTACTGTCAAGATTGCATCCCATATCGCCTTCCATGATCCAGACGCGCACGACCTTGATCCCCATTTTATGCATATCCGCCAAATGCTCGTTCAAGGAAGCCGAATCGTAAGCCACCCCATAACTCGGCTCGTGCGGATCGACGCCAAGCCAAGTGTTGTATGCTCCATCGAGCCAGGCTAGATTTGCACCCTTAATGTATCCGCAAACCCCATTCACTGGAAGAAATCTCGATCCGCAGCTCGATCCTCCGCCTCCGCCACTGGTAGTGACGGTGATCGTAAATGTCTCCATGCTCTTGCATCCGGAGGTATTGGTATAGGTTGCCTCGTACGCGTTGGAGCCAGTGCTCAGCGCAATGTTGTCGAGCTCGCGCGAGGCGGAAGTGAATCCGTTGGGGCCGGTCCAGCTCCATGTTCCGCCGGTTACCGGCTGCGGACCCAGGTCTATCCCAGATGCAGAAGCAACGCTCGCCGATGACTCCTCTGCCCATGCTCCGTTCGCGTAAATATAAGGAGTAATCGGTGTGGAGGTACAGCCCGTCGATCCACCGACTGCCGTGAAAGACCACAGTTGGTTGGCGTTTCCGCTGATGGTGTATTGATCGATAGCGGCTCCCTCGGTGGTTGAATCCCCGTTTACATCCAACGCTTGGCCGCTGTTCTCGTTGACGAGTTCATAGTAGCCGCCGCCTTTGCTGACCACTTGCCAAATCTGGTTCTTGCCGGAGTCGTAGGGCCATTGGTCAACTTTTGCGCTCGCGGCCGTCGATGCGCCATAGACCTCCAGCGCCAGACCGCTGCTGACGCTAATCAGCGAAACATAGTTGTTTCCCAGGTTGGTGAGCTTCCATTGTTGATTGGTACTGCCCGTCAAAGCCCATTGCTCGAGGTCGGTGCCTTCGGTTGTGGACCCTCCGGTTACGTCGATAACTTGGCCGCTGTTCTTGCTAGCAATGGTGTAGGTTCCGTTGGCGATGAGGTAACTTTGGGCAAAGGCGGGGATAGCCAGCAAACAACTGGCTATCGTCAGCACAAGAATGTTGCGGGGCAACAGGCCACCGAGTTCCTGCAACCTTCTTGCGTTGTGGCGATTGATGATGGGATCCATGGTGTTCCTTTCGGGGAGGGCTGATTCCGGGCACGCGGCCAACTCGGAAGTGGTCCTTTCATGAGGCAAACGCGCACCATAGGGCGCCTTTGCTTCGCCGCAAAGTGAGGGATTCTATTTAAATTCAAATAGAACTCAAGCAGTGTCATCTAAAGCATGGCAACAATTGGCATAGTGGTTCAGATAAGACAATTTGAGCGGCTTTGTTCGAAGCCCGATCTTCCCGTTCGCCTCGTCACACTAAGGAGGCCTTTGCGCGAGCTACTACTAACACCGCCGCTCAAGGCAGATGTGTCGATCATTACGCCTGTACGATTCTGCGTGTTTCCTATAACGCCGAGATTTTTACAACATTAGTGGGTACGAGTCAAGAATATTCTTTGCGGGTATTACTACACATATTGTGCCTTTTGAAATATTCCCGCAGCCATTCATTCCAGAAAAGATGAGCTGCACCATCGACTGCGGAAATAAGAGATGAATGCTTCCCATCCGATTCAACGGCGCCCGCTACTCCGTGAAACTCGCGCCTTGGGCAACCTCGATAATTACGACGGGCAGCAGCTCGGAGCGGATCTTCTGCCGATTTGCCAGCCCCTCCGGATCAGCCGCTCCGATGCGCATCAAGACGTTCCGCGCGCAGTATGGAAGACCACAAGAAATCGTGCGATTGTCATACCCAAGCCGGAGGCTCTCTGGCTTTTGAGAACCAAGAACCTCCGGTGCCTGAGTTTTGAAGTTAGTTGAAGGACCAGAGTTGGTTTGTGCCGCCGGTTACGGTCAACTGTTCCAAGTCAGCGCCATCGGTGCTGGATGACCCCGGAACACCTAATGCCAAACCGCTGTTCTCGTTGATGAGTTCGTAGTGCCCAGTTCCTTCGCTCACCACCTGCCAAATCTGGTTCTTTCCGGAGTTTAACGGCCATTGGTCGATCTCGGCGCCGCTAACATCCGATTGGCCAAATACTTCCAATACCAGACCACTGCCGACTCCTGTTAGTTCCACATAATTGTTGCCAAGGTTGGTGAGCTTCCATTGCTGGTTAGTCTGGCCGTTGGCTGGGTATTGATCGATCTTTGTGCCCTCGGTCGTGGACTGGCCAGTAACATCAATAACCTGGCCGCTGTTCAAGTTGGTTATCACGTATGTTCCGTTGGGGATAAGATCGGAGCCGGTTGTACTGGTTACTGTGAAGTTCGCAGCGTTGCTGGTTACATTAGCCACGCTGACAGTTACACTGACCGTGCCTGCTCCGAGACTTGGTACCGTAGCTGTAATGGCCGTGCTAGACCACGCAACGATGCTTGCGCGGGTTCCACCAAAGCTCACGGTACTTTCCCCTTGCGATGCGCCAAAATTGGTGCCGCTGATGGTAACGGACGACCCGGCTACCCCAGAGGCCGGACTCAGGGAAGAGATTGTTGGGGAGTTCGACACGACGCCCGTTGTGGGGATCAGAACGGCAGTTTCGGTGTAGGCCGGCACACTGATCGTGAAGCTGTTCCCGAGTCCGCCGATAGAACTTTCCTCGATGCCAGAATTCGCGTAGTTCGAGCCGCCCGTGTAGTTCGCGTTGCCAAATTGATAGCGTGTACCGGTAGCCGATAGGTTGGCGCCTGATACGTTGACAGTGACAGTAGCGCTCTCGGTTGGGTTTTCGTTGATCAGGACCACGCCGACCTTACCGTCAGTCCGGGTGACTGCGTGAGCCCTGAGCAGGGCATTATTCGACGTAGCAGTAACCGTGGAATCGCCCGTGCGCGCGACCGTGCTGTCAAAACTCGCGCCATACCATGGACCCAGCGGTGTGTTGCTGTTGTCGAGAAATCCGTTATGCAACTCCTGGTACTCAACATTCGCAGTGTTATTTTCAATCCAGGTAAGGTATTCGTCCGTCGCGAAGAGAAACGGGAATAGACCGCCAGCAGTGCCAGCTCCAGACTCAGTGACCGCAATCTGAATATTGCTGCCGTTGCTGAGTTTGTAGTAGTTCTTAAGGTCGGAACGAACCTGGGAAACCATACTTGGAATGGTTGCGTTCGCAGCCAATATCTGCGCTTGAGACCCGCCCGGATAGTAGTGGAGGATCACAAAGTCCAATGTATAACCGGAACCCTCAAGCGCATTGGAAACCGCGGTGAAGACATCCTGGTCCCAGTTCGCGTAGCCGCCGGCTGCCGCAAAGACGCCGCACTTGATTGTCGGATCGACAGCTTTCATGGCCTTGATGAAGGCTGCCGCGTTCGTACCGTATGCAGTCGGTGAGAGGGCCGAATTACCCTTACGGCCGGATGTGGAAAGATCGTGCAAATCCTCTTCCCAGTCTGCGCCGTAATAGCCATTGCCGTATATTTCGTTGCCGATCTCCCAATATTGAATGGCGTAGTTGTTATCGACATTGGCATACTGCACCCACGAGGCTGCCTCACTCGGCAGCGCTGGGCCAGTGGCCCCGACGTTGGAGCCATAGTTGACAGTTATTACAGCTTTGCCGCCTGAAGGGAGCACAACGTCGTTCATCCAGTTGTTGAAGGTGTCGCCGGAAGCGAAGTAACCTCCGTTGAGGGTCTGGTCAGTGCCACTGATGAAATTGAAGATGTCCGCATAGGATCCACCTGGATAGCGGACCGCGGTGACTCCGCCGGCCTTGAGTTCTGCCGCGACTCCGCTGCTGGTTAGGTAGTTGTCATAGACCGCGGTATCGACACCGTATGCTTCTGGGCCAACCGTCGCCGTTATTGCAGAAGCGTTCACAGAAACACTAACATTGGTCTGGCACCATCCAGCAGAAACCAATATGCATAGGAGTGACGCCGTCGCTAAAGCTCTGCTAGAGAACGTCATCGCAGAGCTTCGAATGCTCTGAAACCGAAGAAAACACAAATCCTTGGGCATAGTATCCTTTCAGGGGAGGGCTGATTACAAGCAACCGGCTGCTCGATAAGGTGAATTTGCTTGGCGGCGATTGCCGGATTTTAACGAGACACTTGCCTTGGGCGCCGCCATGCGCGGCTCTTGATAATTCGCGACAGGGATACGGATAGCTTCATCCCGTGCAGGAATCTATTTCAAAAAATGGGCGCGTGTCAATTCAAATGTGGATAGTTCCGGCGAATTCCTACTATGTGGGCAGATGAATTATTTCCCCTTGGAAAATGCTTTCATTTTTTCTCGGCGATTCTTAGTGGATATAATTTGGAGTCTCTTGCAAAGTTCCGTCTTTAAGTACATTTAAGTGTGGGGATTCCCCAACATTGGAATAGAGTTACGAAGACCGACTCCAACCTAAACGGACCCTGCTCCATGAGCTTACCTTCTCCGAACAATCGAAGGGCGGGCGGCCCAGGCATCGATTCTACTTCCTTCAATCGTTAGCCAAGATGGAAGGCTGTGCCCCGGATACGGTGATGCGTGGACCACCTGCCTCATTCGAGAGCGCATTTGTCCGGCAACCCGTCGATCCAGGCCAAATTCACACAACGTTTGCAATCTATTTGCCTCATTGAATTAATCTGTTAATGATTCCGTGCGGCTTCCGCATCGTGCAGTCAACGGCCGCAGGGCGAGGGCAGACCGTTTGAGCCAAACCGTATTTGTTCTGGAAGACGACACCGATATTGCACGGCTCGTGCAGCATCACCTTGAAGCCGCTGGCTTTGCGGCACGACTCTATGTCACCCCAACCAACCTGATTTCCGATGCGGAGCGGCAGCCTCCGTCCTTGTTTCTCCTGGACATCATGGTCCCCGGCGGAGACGGCCTGGACGTTTGCCGCCGTCTGCGCGCTAACCCCGCGCTTTCCACCGTTCCCATCATCTTTTTGACCGCGCGGGCCACGGAAAACGACCGCGTGCTGGGCCTGGAACTTGGCGCCGACGACTACATCACCAAGCCATTCGCCACGCGCGAACTGGTAGCCCGCGTCAAAGCCGTGCTGCGCCGCTTCGAGCGGCCCACGCTGCCCTCTGTCATTAGCTTTGAAGAGGTGGTTATCGACGCGAACGCCATGCAGCTAAGAGTGCGCGGCGAGCTCACCACCACTACGGCTACCGAGTTTCGCCTGCTCGATTACCTGGCGAGGCATCCGGGGCGCGTCTTCAGCCGCGACCGCCTGCTCGACGCGGTCTGGGGCGACGCCCGCTTTGTCACCCCCCGTTCGGTCGATGTCTATGTGCGCCGCATTCGTGAGAAGATCGAGATCGATCCGGAGAATCCGCGTTACCTGAAGACCGTGCGCGGCGCAGGGTATCGATTCGAGCTTCCCAAGAGCGAATGAAGGTAGCAGGCCGCGCTGGAAGTGGCCGGACGGGAGCGGCCCTCATTGACATCGAAAGTCTTCACCAAGCTGCTCGGACTCTTTGTCCTGCTTCTGGTCTTCCAGACCGTGGTGATGGAGCTCGTCTTTCGCAGTATCCTGTTTGCCAGCTTGGCGGGGGACACAGCAGGGGCTATCTTCCATCTGCTCGCGCGCGAGGCGCTCTGGTCTGGCCTTATCGCGCTGTTGGTTGCCATTCCTCTGGCCGCCTGGGTATCCAGCCGCGTCTCGGCGCGGATCAATCGGGTTGTCAGTTTTGCGCGTCGTGTTGCGGATGGCGACTTGAGCGCTCGCCTGGCTGAACCGGGCAACGATGAATTCGCCGCCATGGAAGCGGCCCTCAACCAGACCGCCGAACGCCTGGGCCACAGCTTCGCGGAGATTGAGAGCCGCCGCCAGGAACTGGCCACCATGCTCGATTCCATGCAGGAGGCGGTGGTCGCCATCACCCCCGAGGGGCTGGTCCGCTGGTCCAACGCCGTGATGCGGCGTATCGCCGGGACACCGATTCACCCTGGCCGCCCTCTGGTCCACTCCGTCCGGGATCCGGAGGTATTGGCCTGCGTCCGCGCCGCCCTCGATCGCCGCGAGGTCCGTTCCGGCCGCGCCAGCTCACTTGCTCCAGGCCGCATCTTTGAGATCAACACAGCTCCATTGCCCAGCGGCGGCGCGCTGTTTGTGCTCCACGACGTAACCGCAATCGAGGCTGCGGAGAAGTCCCGCCGCGACTTCATCGCCAACGTCAGCCATGAGCTGCGCACCCCGCTCACCTCAATCCAGGGCTACGTAGAGACACTCATCGAGGATCCGCATCCCCGCCCTGAAACTACCCGCGAATTCCTCGGCATTATCCTCAAAAACGCAACCCGCATGAACCGCCTCACCGAGGATTTGCTGGCTCTGGCCAGCGTCGAGAGCCCCGACTACAAGCTCACTCCAATGCCCACTCGCGCCTCGGCGCTGCTCCAGGATGCCATCGAGTCCTTTGGCGGCATCGCCGCCGACTCCAGGATCGAACTGGAATCGGAAGGCGCGCCGGAAGCGAGGGTCATGGCCGATCCCGACGCCATGAATCAGGTCTTCGGCAACCTGATCGAGAACTCCATCAAATACGCCAAGGCCGGCAAGCGCATTCTCGTCGGCGCTCGGCTGCTCGCTTCCGAGGTCGAATTCACCGTCCAGGACTTCGGACCCGGCATCGCATCCGAACACATCGATCGCATCTTCGAGCGCTTCTACCGAATCGACAAAGCCCGTTCCCGCGAATCCGGCGGCACCGGCCTGGGCCTAGCCATCGTCAAACATATCGTTCAGGCCCACGGCGGACGCCTTTGGGCGGAAAGCGAGCTCGGCGCCGGCGTAACCTTTCACTTCACACTGCCGCTCGCACCCCCAACGGACAATCCGCAAGGGACCGATGAGGTTGTCAACCAGGCCGCTGCTTCGCGGACGCATGGTTAAATACAGCTAGGTTCGCGTCAATTCAAATCCTGCTAACGCTCGCCATCGACAATAGGGTGAGGCTGTGAATTTGCGAGGGGTTGGTTCGTGAAAAAAACATTGATTGCTGCTTTTCTGTCGGTTCTTGCTTTGGGCAAAGCTCCCGCCCAGAAGCTGACTGGAGCTGGGGCGACCCTCCCTTACCCGATTTATTCGAAATGGTTTAGCGAGTATAGCGCAGCGCATCCTGGCGTGCGGATCGCCTACCGGGCGATCGGTTCGGGCGGCGGCATCCGCGAGGTTACAGCCGGTCTGGTGGACTTTGGCGCCAGTGACGGACCGATGACCGACTATCAGTTGGCTGCTTCCAGGATCAAGTTGATTCACATTCCCGCCGTTCTAGGCGCGGTAGTGCCCATCTTCAACATCCCCGGCGTCAGCGATATAAAGTTCAGCCCCGGCGTGCTCGCCGATATCTATCTGGGCAAGATCCAGAATTGGAACGATGCGCGCATTGTCAAAGACAATCCGGGGGTGAATCTGCCAAACCATAGGATCATCGTGGTTCACCGCTACGACGGGAGCGGTACCAGTTATATCTTTACCGACTACTTGAGCAAGGTCAGCAAAGAGTGGGCGAACGGGCCGGGCAAGAGCATCTCGCCGGCCTGGCCCGCGGGTGTGGGCGCCGCGAGCAACGCGGCCGTTGCCGGCATTGTTAGCAAGTCGCCTGGCGCCATCGGATACGTCGAGTTGATCTACGCTCTGCAAAACAACCTCAGCTTCGGGGCGATCGAGAACGCGGCCGGCAACTGGGTCAAGGCCTCTATCGAGGGCGTCACTGAGGCGGCAGCCAGTGTCAAGGAGATTCCCGCCGACTACCGCGTCTCCATCACCGACGCTCCGGGTACAAACGCTTATCCCATATCGAGCTTTACCTGGCTGCTGGTCCCGCTCAAGTCTTCCGATGCGGCCAAGGGCAGGGCGCTGAAGGACCTGCTGGGCTGGATCGTCACCTCTGGGCAGAGCGAAGCCGCGGCTCTCTCGTATGCCCCGCTGCCCAAGCCGATCGCGGAAAAGGTGCTGGGGACTATCGCGTCGCTGCGATAAAAGTACCGGCAACCTGTTAGAGCCACAACTTGAAACAGTGACCGTGGAAATACAAATAAAGGCGCAGAGGAGCCTCGGAAGGCTGTGCGCACTTAATGTTTATGAACTCAAAGCCACCATCCATTCAACTCCCCGTAACATTCTGCGTAGACAATTGCTTACGGCAGTAAACCTGCAAGGGAGCTATCCGTGAAAAAAACGTTAGTCGCCGTTTTGATGTTGGTGTTGGCCATGAGCGCCGCTCAGGCCCAGAAGTTGACCGGTGCGGGCGCTACTTTCCCCTACCCGATCTATTCGAAGTGGTTCAGCGAGTATAGCGCCGCGCATCCCGGCGTCGAAATCAACTACCAATCCATCGGTTCCGGCGGCGGAATCCGCCAGGTCACCGCGGGCCTCGTGGATTTTGGCGCGTCTGACATGCCCATGACCGACGAAGCGCTGGGCGGGTCCAAGATCAAGCTGATTCACATTCCCACCGTCCTCGGGGCAGTAGTGCCCATCTTCAACGTCCCCGGCGTGCAAGACGCCAAGTTCAGCGCCGACGTGCTGGCCGACATCTATATGGGCAAGATCGCCAACTGGAACGACGCGCGCATCGCCAAAGACAATCCAGGAGTCAAACTGCCCGACCAGAAGATCATCGTCGTCCATCGCTCCGACGGCAGCGGCACTACCTTTATCTTCACCGACTACCTCAGCAAGGTCAGCAAGGAATGGGAAGGCGGACCCGGCAGGGGCGCATCCCCCAGTTGGCCGGTGGGCGTGGGCGGCAAGGGCAATGAGGGCGTCGCCGGGCTGGTTCGCCAGTTGCCGGGCGCTATCGGCTATGTCGAGCTCATCTATGCTCTGCAAAATAAGATCAGCTTCGGCGAAGTCAAGAATGCGGCCGGCAACTGGGTCAGGGCTTCGATCGAGGGCGTAACAGCGGCGGCGGCGAATGTCAAGGAGATCCCCGCGGATTACCGCGTATCGATCACCAACGCTCCCGGCGCGGATACGTATCCCATCTCCAGCTTCACCTACCTGCTGATTCCCGTCCACGCGGCTGATCCCGCCAAGGGCAAGGTCATCAAGGACCTGCTCAGTTGGATCGTCAACTCCGGCGAAAGCGAAGTTTCGGCCTTCTCCTATGCTCCGCTTCCCAAGGCACTCGCGGAAAAGGTGCTTAAGACGGTCTATTCCTTGCAGTAGCAACCGGCGGAAGGTCCGGCCCTAGCGCCGGACCTTCCGATATATGGACGATAGTTGGCCAAATCTGATATTTGTATAGTCCGAAAGGGAACGGTATGAAGAACGCGTTCCGGAATTTTGTTGTTTACGCCTTGATACTCGCGCCTGGCGTTTTGGTCGCAGGAGAAAAATTTGACGGCAACTGGCTCACGACTCTCACTTGCCCTGACAAGGGAAAGACCGAGGGCTATACCTGGAAGTTTCCCGGCGTCGTGAAGGACGGCAACTTCCGCAGCGAGCATGGCACGGCGGGGCAACCCGGCTATCTGCTGATCGAGGGCCGGATCGGGGATGACGGCGTCGCCAAGCTCTCCGCCAACGGCATCGTCGCCTCCAGAAAATATGGCACCGGCCTCTTCACCACATCGGGCACGGATTATAGCTACAAAATCAAAGCCCAATTCAAAGGGACAGAGGGCTCGGGCACCCGCGACGAAGGCCTCGGCATCGTAGGCCGCCCCTGCACTTTTGATTTTGTGAAGCAGCAGTCCGCAAGCCAGAGCGGCGCACACTAGAGACTTTCAAGACGGCATCAGGCAGCGAGTTGCTCCGCAATCAGGCGATCCACCAGCGCTATCAGATGCTCGCCCGTTCGCGGCAGCACGAACGCCGAGGCCACCTCATCCCAGTCGAGCTTGAAGCTGGTTGAGAGCGCCGAAATCCAGATCTGCCGCACCGGCGTATTGGGCGTGATGACAAACTTGCCGGGCGGTTCCTCAAAGAGTACGTTCAGCACGCCGCCCTGTTCTTCCACCTCGAAGCCGGCCTCCTCTTCCTCGCGCACAATCAAATGCTGCATCAGCGAGTCGTGAGCAGTTTCGGCCAGACTGCGGAACTCCAGCTCATCTACCATGATCCCAGTCTATCAACTATAGCGAAACCAGAGTGACTATACCCCGAAACCGCAGACCTCAAGTCGACGCGACCACCAGGGAGCGGCGACCCGGCACTGAACTCACCAGGGCACGCCAACTCTGGTTTCGCTCTAGGAGGGCGAGGAGCCGGGAATTACTGAATTGATGCATTCAATTTAGGTTTTTGTTGGTTTTTATCCTGTTTTTCACAGGGTGATTGCACGTTCTTCACCACCGCGCCGTCATACTCTCCTTGAATCTCAATCTTTCAGCCAGGAGGGCAACGGGATGCGTGTGCTTAGGTTGACGATTGCCATTCTCGCGGTCTCGCGGGCTGCTTGGTGCGTTCAGATGGAACAACCGGCGCCAGCGGGTAAACTTGTCCGCGAGGTGGTCTACAACGAGCTCAACGATCACCGTGACCATGGTTACTGGCGCTACTGGATCGAGCGGCGTACTACCAGGGAGACCCGGCTCGAGGACCAGGTGGAGACTGCCGAAGGGCCCATCGCCGTTCTATCCCTGAGTAACGGCCGCCCCCTTAGCGCGGATGCCGAGCAGCAGGAGCAGGCACGGCTTCACCACCTGCTTACTTCGCCCGCCGAGCAGGCGAAACATCGCCAGGAATATGAAGAGGATGAGAACCGCATCGGACGAATACTGGCGCTGTTGCCCGATGCCTTCCTTTACGAATACGACGGTGAAGAGAACGGTTGCTACCTCCTGCGCTTTCGCCCTAACCCGCAGTATCCCGCTCACTCCATCGAGGCGCGGATCTTCCACTCCATGAGCGGAACGCTTTGGGTGAATGAGCAGTACAAGCGGCTGGCCCGGCTCGACGGGCGCATTGGGGACAATGTGGACTTCGGTTACGGGATACTCGGCCGCCTTTACAAGGGAGGGTGGTTCCAGTTGCAGCGCACCCAGGTCAGCCCCACCGACTGGAAAACCGAACGGCTTGAGGTGCACATGACGGTCCGCGCCCTGCTCGTCAAAACCTTCGCCCGCGAAACCAGCGAGGCGCGGGGAGGCTTTCTTCCCGTGCCGGCGGGCTTGAATCTGGCTCAGGGAATGGCGTTGCTCGAGCGGTCCCAGGCGGGAATCCAGGCTCAGGGCGAATCCCAACCAGCCCAGACGCCAGGCAAATCCACCCTGATCGCTCCAGCGGCATTCGTCGCGCGCCCCTGATTGCTCCAGCTCCCGTATTTCGCGCTCGATCTATATTCCGGGGTGCCAACGTCCCAGTGGTATGAGTGTGCCGTGAGCTACCCCGCGAGTCGCGCCGAGCTGTCTAGAAATCGGACACTATTCTTAAGAAAGGATTAAAGTTCGCCATTTCCATGCCGATAGACGGGGTATGGCAAGCCCTTGAACCAGATCAGTTCCTGACTTGACCGGGAGTGACCGAAGATGGGAATCTCGTCAATCGTCAATCTCAACTTGCTGCCTCTAACTCCCACCATGGCGCCGGACCTTGAACCGATGCCGATGGCAAGGGTTGAGAACTCGGCAAGAACCGGCGACGAGACGTATTCCCCCAGCAAGCAGCAAACTGCTCGCGGGTCGGAGGACGAGAGCCCTGAGGACGAGGGCCAGGAAGACGAGTTCAGCAGCAATACCGGGGAAGATCAGGTTGGCCCTCCCAACCAGCCCGCCGCATCGGCCGTTTCAGGCAAGATAAGCTTCTTTGCCTGAAAATCCAGAAAAGCAAGAGCGGGGTTTTAACAGATTCGCCACATCAGCGGAAAAACTCCCATTGCATTGATTCCAAATACATTTCTTTGTAGAATTCATAGATTTTTTACCAGCGAACCTTGCAATTTGGAGGCTTGCGGAGTATTTTACTAACTAGTTAGTTAAGACGTTGACCACCACTCCTCCAACCCGCTCTCAGACCGAACGCGCCGACCATACGCGCGCCCGCATCCTCGACGCCGCCATCCGGGAATTCAGTGAAAAGGGATTGGCAGGGGCTCGGACAGAGGAGATTGCCGAGGTAGCCGGCGTCAACAAAGCGCTTCTTTACTATTACTTCCGTGGCAAGGACGAGCTCTATCAGGCGGCTTTGGAGACGGTGGTCGAAGGTGTGCGCGCCAACAGCTTTGCCGTCCTTGAAACCGACGCTCCAGCCGGCGAACGATTCCTCCGCATTGCGCTCAACCACTTTGACCGCCTGCACTCCAACCGGGAATTCCAGAGCCTGATGCAGCAGGAGATGATTCGCCTTCATCGCGGCGAAGCCAACGCTCTGGGACCGATTGCCGAGAAGCTGATGCGGCCTTTGTGGAGCAGGGTCGATACCCTTGTGAAAGAGGGGATCGACGTCGGCGAGCTTATCCCGGTGGAGTGGACGCAACTGATCTACGCCGGGCTCGGCGCCAACGTCTTCTACTTTCTCTCCGCGCCTTTGACGAAGCTGGCGCAAGGCTACGACCCCCTGACTCACGAAGCACTTGCATTTCGCCGCCAGGTGGCTATCGAGTACCTGGGCCAAACGATTTTCGTCGATCGGGCGCACGGAGCCGGTGTTGCCGCGCGCGTGCTGGCATCGACTCCCATGCCCGGCAATGCGGGGTCGCCAGACGATCAATCCCGCGATGCAAATTCAAAAGACAGCAATATCGAAGCTGCCCAAACGTCTGCAATTGAAGCGAGGCACAAGTGAACGCACGCAATCGAGTTTTTCTTATCCTGGGACTGCTCACCGTGGGATCGCTGATCTGGTACTTCGTCACGGTCCGGCCCTCAGGCGACCTGCAACTGATCGGCACCGTCGATGCCAACGAGGTAGTGGTCAGCGCCAAGATTCCCGGACGCATCCAGACGCTTACCGTTGACGAGGGCCAGGACGTGAAGGGCGGCCAGCTCATCGCCATCATTGAGAGCGACGACCTGCAGGCCGCGCGCAAGGCCGCCGAAGCCACCGCCAACAGCCAGAAGTTCAAGCTGGGTGAGACCGTTGAAACCGAGCGCCAGACGGTTGGCGAGGTGGGTTCGGCCGCAGTGAACGCAGAAGCACAGGTGCAAGCCGCCAAGGCTTCTTTGGCCCAGGCCCAGGCCAACTATGAACATCAGCAGGCCGACACCAGCCGCACCGTTGCGCTGGCTCAGCAGGGCATTATGAGCGAGCAGGCCAAGGACGACGCAGCCACTATGCTGCAAGCGGCCAAGGCCGCCGTCGATACGGCTACGCAGAACGTCTCAGCCGCCGAGGCCTCGCTGCGCCAGGCCCGCGCCCACGAGCTTCTGGCCACTGTCGCCGCCCGCACCGTGGACGAGACTCGCAACCAGGTCGAGAACGCCCGTGCCCTTGCCGATCAGGCCAAGGTCGAGGTTGGCTACTCCCAGGTCTTTGCCCCGGTCAGTGGCAAGGTTAACGTCCGCGCCGCACGTCAGGGCGAGGTTGTCGCCGCCGGCGCGCCCATCGTAACCATCATGGACCTCACCCAGACCTGGATCTACGCGCCGCTGCCTGAGACCCAGGCCGACACGGTCCAACTCGGTGACTGGCTCCGCGTCGTCATGCCGGCGGGAGACACCATCCAGGGAAAAATCATTGTCAAAGCCGCCGAAGCCGACTTCGCCACTCAGCGTGACGTGAGCAGCCGCAAGCGCGACATCAAAACCATCCAGTTGAAGCTGCTTATCGACAATCCGGGCGAGCGGTTTGTGCCTGGCATGACCGCCGAGGTCTACATCCCGAAAAGTAAGCTGGTGAAACAGTGACCGCCCCGCCCCAGGCCGATTTCGCCCGGGATGCCGCCATGGGCGTCGAGAACCCCGCGATCGCAGTCGACAAGATTGTGAAGCGCTATGGAGCCTTCGAGGCGGTGAAGGGCGTCACGTTCTCGGTCGCCGACGGAGAGATCTTCGGCCTGCTCGGCCCCAACGGCGCAGGCAAAAGCACGCTCATCCGCATGATGACCACTTTGGTGCCCATCACCAGCGGCAGCGCAACAGTCGCCGGCTTCGACGTGGCTCATGACCCTGACGCCGTTCGCCGCAAGATCGGCGTCATTCCCCAGGCCCTGACAAGCGATCCCGACCTGACGGTTGAAGAGAACCTGAGCATCTACGCCAAGCTCTATAGCGTTCCAAAGGCAGAGCGCGAAAAGAACATCGACGATGTTCTTGAAGCCGTCGATCTGGCGAAGTGGCGCGGCGCGCAGGTCAAGACCCTCTCAGGCGGAATGCGCCGCCGCGTTGAAATCGCCCGCGGCCTGGTTCACAATCCGCATATCTTCTTTCTCGATGAGCCCACCACCGGCCTCGATCCCGTCTCGCGCATCGCGGTTTGGGAGATGCTGAACCACCTGAGAGAAACCCGGCATCTGACCATGCTGCTCACCACCCATTACATGGAAGAAGCCGACAAGCTATGCGACCGCATCGCCATTGTCGATCACGGAACGCTCGTCGCGCTCGGCACGCCCCTTGAGCTGAAACACAGCGTTCCCGGAGCTAACGTCGTCGAGGTGCATTTCGACCGCGAAACCGCCGAGTGGCAGGCGCGCCTTGAAGACCTCGAAGGCGTTACCAGCGTGCAGGCTGAAAGCGCCGGCTATTATCGGGTACTAACTTCTTCCGGTTCCAGAACCACCATGCAGTTAGTCGAGTTAGCCGCATCGCTGGGCGAAACACTCACTTCGCTCAGCGTCCAAAACACGACACTGGACGATGTCTTTGTCCATTACACAGGCCGCCAGTTGCGCGATGAGCTGGTCAAGCCGCCGGCCTTCACCATGCCGCCCCGTCCGGGAGCCCAGCCATGACCAGAATGCTTGCTATTGTCGAGCGCGAGATGCGCAAATTCTTCCGCTCTCCCACGCTCATGATCATGTCGCTCATGATGCCGATCCTCCAGCTTCTCATCATGGGCAATGCCTTCGGCGGAAAGATCACCGGCGCGCACGTGGCCGTCGTCGATTACGATCATGGCCCCCAGGCTATCAAGATCCGCGAAGGCTTCGACTCCATCGCGGTCAATATCAAGACCTTCACCACCGTCGACTACACCGACGAGAACAAGGCTCGCGAAGACGTTCGCACCGGCAAGATCGACGCGGCAGTTATCATCCCTGCTCAGTATTCCCGCCGCGTGTACGCGCAGGATGCTCCGCAGGTCGGCCTCGTCGTCGATAACTCCGACCTCTTCACATCGAGCAGCGTCGAGGCCGAGATGCAATCGCTGATTACCGCGCTCACCGCGCCCGTCATTCAGCCCCGCCTTGCCACGTCCATCGCCCTTGAGATCGTCGAGCTATATCCCTACGTGGATTACATGAAGTTTCTGCTCCCCGCCTGTTGCGCGCTGGCCATGTATATCTCCGTCATGATCGGCGGCGGCATGTTATATATCGACGACAAAGCCCGCGGCGTGCACGAGGGCTATCTCGTAACTCCCATCACGCGCCTCGAGCTGGTCATGGGCCTCAATATGGCCGGCGCCATCAAGGCCACGCTCTCCGGCATCTGCCTCACAGTGATCGGCTCGCTGATGGCCGGCCTCGGAGTCATCTTCCATCCCGAGGCTGACCTCGAACTCCTCTGCCTGATTATTGTCACTGCCATCGCCTTCAACGGCATGATGTTCCTTCTAATGGTTCGCGTCGACGACCCACTCGTTCCACGCGCCATGTTCGGAGTTCTCAATTTGCTGTTGTTTTACCCGTCCGGCGCAATGTATCCCATCGCCGCATTTCCTCGCTGGCTCCGCGCCATTGCGGTTATCGATCCCTTCACTTATTGCGTGCACGGTTTCAAAGCCATTCTGCTCAAAGACGGAGGCTTCGTCGCTATTCAATTCGATCTCCTCTTTCTTTTCGTCTTCGGCATGACCACGCTGCTAGTCGCAACGCCGCTCTTCAAGCGCACCTTGTAAGACTGTCATCAATGTTCGGTTCAGTCAAAGGCAGTTACTGAATATGCCCAAGTGCGGCGCAAATCTGGGTTAAAGATTTCCGGTGTGCAAAACAAGTAACTCCGGAAAGCAAAGAGGCGGCCCATTCCTTGTGGGAGGATGGACCGCCTCGCTGTGTTTGGCTCGATTGCCTGGAACCTGTTATGCCGTCAAGACACAAACTTCTAGATCATGGCCAGAAGCAGGCCTCCGAAGGATACGGCATTTGTAATGTCGTCGATCACCGCACTCATGTCGCCCATTTCGGCTACCGCCCGCGCGACTTTCGCATTTGCGCTTTTGAGTTGCGCGGCGAGCTGCGCAACTTGAGGATCGTCGTCCTGGAGCGTCTTGCCGATACATTCCTGATACGCCTTCTGTGCGGCCGCATACTGCGTGGCCAAATCGTCCCGCTGCCGCCCGGTTGTGCAGGCCACGCGCAGTAGAGCGTACTGGCTGTCGATCGAGAGAAACGTCGCTTGCACCGCGGATAGAACGTCCGGCATGTGTGACCTCTTCTATTGTTTGGTTGCGACTCCAGCGGCCCACTTCTCCACGGTGGCAACTGTGGCCGGCGGTGTGCGGAAAGCCATCGGCTTGTCCTCGGCCACCGTGTGGATCCTCTTGGACATCTCCTGTAAGGATTTCGTCATGGCATCGGTCGCTTTCTCAAAGGAGTCGTCGAGAGCGGCTTTCCGGGCCTCAACCTGCTGCCTGGCCAGGGGCGTGAGTGCGGCCTTCATTTCGTCGGAAGGTGTGGCCGGCGTCAACTCGAAGGGATCGAGCGCGACCTTGAGCAGTGCGGGGGTATCGACGCCGTCATGGTCCACCAGATAGAGCGCCAGGTTTGCCGCCACCTGCGTGTGGACCGCTTCCACGGAGTTCCAGACCGCGCTCTCCTTGACAAACAGCGCAGTCAGGCCCTGCGCAAAATCGTCCATATCTTTGGCGGCTTCGCGCTCCTTGTGCTCCTGGATGGCTGTGACAAATGCCTTGACCGCGATGGTGAGCGCATTCTGCTCGCTCGTTGAGGCCGTCACCGATGTCAGCGACTCTACTTCCGTTTCCAGATTAGCCGCCGACGCCGCAACATCGGCTGGAGCTGTTGAGCCGGTCAGCGCGGCAAACTGGCTTGCGAGGGTTGAGAAGCCGGCAGCCAGCGCAGCCCGTTTTTCCAGTTCCGCCTGGTTGTTCTTCAACAATTGCCGGTTTTCCGCTGTGTAAGGCTTGGCAATAATCCGGTCATTGAGAACGTAAATCCGGTTGGTATCGGTGAGGATTGAGTCGAGGGCTGTGTAGTAGGCGGAGAGCGACTTGGCCGTCGCGGACATTTGCGTCGCGGCGGCCGAGGCATCGTCTGAAGTCCTGCATCCGGCGCTGAGAAAGCACGCGGCGAACGACAGGATTGCAATTGCCCGGAATGCCGCCCGAAGCTTCGCCATAGCAGTGCAAAACCCGAACATGAAGAACCTCAGTGACGAGAAAGCAATGTGCATGAAGCGGAAGATTATCTCGGTGCAACAAGGATCACAGCAGTCCGGGCGGCTTGTCAATCGAATTTGCCGCGAAAGCCGAACAGCCCGCCGATTGCCGTGTGAACGGCAGCGATGCCAGCCTCTGGCATTCCTGAGTTTTTCGCAACACACACAGAGTCATACCGCAAAGGGTTCTATCCGCCAAGTCAGGTGAGACCTGGAGGGCCACCTCCCGATTTAGGAACGTCCTGAAAGGGCACTACCTATCCATCAAGGCTTTGAACCTTGCGGCGTCCGGCACATGATTCGGTGGGATTGTCCCCGGCTAGGAGGCCATCTTCCGCAGTTCCTGCTCCGCTCTAAGCCAATCTTGCTCGGCGAATCCATCCTGGAAACCGCGGCTCGCCCAGTACTCCTTCGCAAGCCGTTCAATTTCCTCGCGGGACGGAGACACTGCTTTTGGCGCTTCTGTGACTGTCGTCGTCTTGGTTGCGGTCTTGCGTGGCTTCGCGGTTGTCTTCGTCTTCTTCACAGTCTCTGCCATGAAAGTCTCCTCCGTTGGAATCGCCGCCAAGAAGCGGGCTGTATCTCTAGAATACAAAATATCGAGCTTTTACGCGACCCCAGCGTGGACGGCCGTACCATTTCGCTCAATAGAAAGCGCGCTGGCGCGCCAAAGGCAGGGCATCAGGGCTGATTTTGAAAGACGCCGCACCACAGTGCCGGACGCTTGAATATGATTTTCTGTTGCTTTGAAAGGGCGCCTCTGGAGATGGGAATTTCGTGTCCCTCAGAGCGGATTCTCATGCATGACAAGCGCGACCGCGCTGCGCAATCGCGCCTTGTTGCCTTCGTGAGCCGCACGGATGCTGGGAACTCGCACCAATGGGTTTCGGCGCATCTCGGCCTCGATCGCGGGGCCGGCCAAATGCCAAAGCGGTGTTATATCGCCCACCACGACGATCTCGCTTGGCGCCAGTGCGGAAGCGATCATATGCATGCCGCGGCCGAGCGCGCAGCACATCTTGTCGATCGCCTCGATAGCCGCGGGATCTCCCGCTTCAGTCAGCTTGAGCAGATCGTCGAAGGGCGGCGAAGGCTTACGGGCTATCTCAGTGTAGTAGCGCATGCCGGCGCGATTGGACGCTACTGTTTCCCAGCATCCGCGGCTGCCGCAGGCGCACGGCAATCCATGCGGGTCGACCTGTACATGGCCGAACTCGCCGGCAGAGCCGCCCTCTCCGCGGACGATGCGGCCATTGGCAAAGATGCCTGTACCCAGACCTTCCGACACATTGACCACGACCAGATCATGCATACCGTCGCTGTCGCCGAACCAAACCTCGGACAACGCGCAGGCATTGGCCACATTGTCCACCACAACTGGTAGACCAATCGCTTGCTCGACACGGGACTTGATGCGCTGAATGGGCCAGGCTACGTTGGGCGCGAAGACAAATCTCTCCAGGTGAGGATCGAATCGCCCTGGCAGACTAATGCCAATGCCGTCGAAAGATCGTTCTCTATTGGCAGCCATGATCTTGCGAATTGCATCCACAATGGCGCTTAGGACCTTTTGCGGATTGGCGGGCAGCGCGATGATGTTTTCCGCAACGATATTGCCGCCGAGATCGGTTACGGCCAGCGTGGTCTGCGAAGGATGTATATCCAGGGCAAGCACGCCGCGCTTATCGTTCAGATGCAGAAAGGTGGGTCTTCGGCCGCGAGGAAGCTGTCCCATCGATCCCTCGACAATCCATCGTTCGGCGAGCAGCTCTTCCACGATGAGCGAGACAGTACTTCTCTGCAGGCCCGAAACGCGTGCCAAATCCGCGCGGGAAATAGGTTGCTTGATGCGAATCTGGTTGAAGATGAGATTGCGATTGATCTGCCGTGGAATCTTGTTTGACGCGCTGAGTTTATTGGTAAAAGAGAAGCGCGGCGTCGGCATCCTTGCCATTTCCATCTCCGGTTCGGCTTACAGAAGGTCAAACCGTGCAAAGTTTTGGGGATGGCACGATTGCGTCCGATTTTATCAGAAATTAACTAACCAGCGTTGCTTCTAACCAAACCAGCTTCGGCGTGCTTTCTGTGTGTCTACGATTGTATGGAACCGCCGCGACTGCCACAGGCTCTTTCCATTTGAAAGAGCCTGCGGTGGTCATGGTCATGCGTGTGCGTTGCGGAGCCGCAAAGAGCCTCCGCAGCCCTACACGGTATAAGTCGAGGATGAAACCCGGCCGCCACGGCCGGTCCAGTTCGTGTGAAAGAACTCGCCGCGCGGCTTGTCGATGCGCTCATAGGTGTGCGCGCCAAAGTAATCGCGCTGGGCCTGCAATAGATTGGCGGGCAGCCGAGCGGTCCGGTAGCCGTCGAAGAACGCCAGCGCAGTTGAGAATGCCGGGGTGGGCACGCCCATCTCGACGGCATGAATCAGCGCCTTGCGCCACGACGCTTGATACTGGTTAAGCGCCGTGAAAAAGAAGCTGTCGAGCAGCAGATTCTCGATCGCCGGGTTCTTGTCGAAGGCATCTTTGATCTTGCCCAGGAAGCGGCTGCGAATGATGCATCCGCCGCGCCACATCAGCGCGATGCCGCCCATGTTGAGGTTCCAGCCGTTCTCTTTGGCGGCGGCCCTGAGCAGCATGTAACCTTGCGCATAGGAAATGATCTTTGAGCAATAAAGGGCGCGGCGCACATTCTCAATAAACTCGGCGCGGTCGCTGGCAGCGGTCTTGGCCGCAGGCCCTTCCAATATCTTCGACGCATTGACGCGCTCCTCTTTCAATGCCGACAAGCAGCGCGCGAAGACCGACTCGCCGATGAGAGTCACCGGCTGGCCTAAGTCGAGCGAACTGAAGACCGTCCATTTGCCCGTGCCCTTCTGGCCGGCCGTGTCGAGAATCTTGTCGACAATCGGCTGTCCGTCTTCGTCCTTCTTGGCAAAAATATGGCTGGATATCTCGATCAGGTAACTGTCCAGTTCGCCTTTATTCCAGTCCGTGAAGACTTCCGCCAGTTCATCGGCATTAAGGCCAAGCCCGCGCTGCAACAGATCGTATGCCTCGCAGATCAGTTGCATGTCGCCATATTCGATGCCGTTGTGAACCATCTTGACGTAGTGACCCGCGCCATTCTCGCCCACCCAGTCGCAGCAGGGAGTTCCGTCTTCGACTTTGGCGGCGATGGCTTGGAAGATGTCTTTCACATGCGGCCACGCAGCCGGATTGCCTCCCGGCATAATCGAAGGACCGAGTCGCGCGCCTTCCTCGCCGCCCGAAACACCCGTGCCGATGAACAGGATGCCTTTGTCTGCGAGATATTTCGTGCGGCGGTTCGAGTCGGTAAACAGCGAGTTGCCGCCGTCGATAACGATGTCACCCGCTTCGAGATGCGGCAGCACATGGTCGATCATCTGATCCACAGTGTCGCCGGCCTTGACCATCAGCATGATGCGGCGGGGGCGCTTCAGCAGCGCGGCCAGCTCCTCGATGGAGTGAGCTCCGACGACTTGCGTCCCTTTTGCTTCGTTGGCAATAAAGTCGTCCACCTTGGAGACGGTGCGGTTGAAAACGGCAACCTTAAAGCCGTGGTCGTTCATGTTGAGGACGAGATTCTGTCCCATAACTGCAAGGCCGATTAGGCCGATATCGCACGATGCTTCTGACATACATTCTCCATTTCAAAAGAATCAAACTGGTATGCGAAGACGATTCCGGTCAGGACCTACACGCCGCTGAAGGCGGAAAAACCGCCATCGATCGGAATCACAACGCCGGTTACAAACTCCGATGCAGGCGAGAGCAGCCACAGCACGCAGCCAAAGAGGTCTTTGGATTCGCCAAGACGCCCCATCGGCGTATGACCGACGATCGTCTTGCCGCGCGCGGTCCACTCGCCGGTTTCCTTGTCGGTCAGCAGAAAGCGGTTCTGATTGGTGAGGAAGAATCCCGGCGCGATGGCGTTCACGCGAATCTTCGGCGTGTATTCCTGAGCCATGTGCACAGCTAGCCACTGAGTGAAGTTACTGACCGCGGCCTTTGCCGCCGAGTAAGCGGGAATTCGAGTCAGCGGCCGGAATGAATTCATCGACGAGATATTCAAAATCGTGCCATAGCCCTGCTCCGCCATCACCTTGCCGAACGCCTGGGAGGGCAGAATCGTACCCAGCACATTCAAGTCGAAGACCCAGCGCACGGCGTCGGTGGGAAGATCGAAGAACTTCAACTCGGCGCTGGTTGTGGCCTGAGGCTTGTTGCCGCCCGCGCCGTTGATCAGGCAATCCAGCTTACCGAAATGACTCACCACCTCCTGAGCAGTTTGGCCGATGCTCTCGCGATTGAGCACGTCGCACTTGAAGAACGCTAACTGCTTGCCGCGCCCTCCCATGTTCTCGATCAGCGCCTTTCCCGCATCCGCATTCATATCCAGAATGGCGACCGATGCGCCGCATCCGGCCAGTGCACCGGCAATTTCGCCGCCCAGAACTCCGGCGCCGCCGGTAATGGCAACGGTCTTCCCCGTGAAGTCGTACATCTTCGTCAATTCCGCCAGATCCAGGGAAACTGGCGTCTGTCCGGTTGCATCGGCTGTTGTCTTATCCAAGTTACACCCCTTCTCGAATTAGTTCGGTTGATCCAGAGTTATGGTTCCAGATACCGCAAAACCTACTCACGAGTATTCGATACCGCAAGGAGATTTCTCCACTTACAGCCGGCTGCGGTGCGCCCACAGCCCCAATGCTGGATTGGGAATGAAAAACACATCTTCGCCTCCGGCCTTGTTGTAGCCGTAACTGAGTTTTTCAGGATCGTAGCGGGTCATCATCGCTTGCAAATCCCCGTAATTGAAGCCCACACCCTCGACCTCTTCCCTGGTGAGATGCGCGGGGCACCAGGTAATCTTGAATCGCCCTTCGGACGAGCCGTGGATGAGATGTGCGGCTGCGCTCAGATCGTTGGCGAGATCGGGATGGGCATTGACCGCCTCAAGGGTTGCCGGGGTTCCGCGATAGCCGTATTTGCGGATCAGGCTGTCGATAGTCTTGTCTTCGCCAAATTCCTTCACGCCCGGAGCGAGCACGATCAGCTCCGCATCGTCGGCTAGCGCCATGCGCGTGCGATAGATGGCTTTGTTGCCCAGCCATGTGGAGTGAAACTCGCTCGGATCGAGATAGACGACAGCTTTCTTGATCTGCTCGTCGAGCATCTCGAAATTCACCTTGAGACTCAATTCAGATGCCAGGTTGAAGCACTCGATGTCGTCGCCAATATAAAGACCGCGCACCGCCAATCCGCCGTCTGCGCGCCGGCCTACCACGGTCTGTACATAGACGATGGGGAGATCGCGCAGAAAATGGTCCGAGGCATAACTCAGGACGTTGCGCACGGGATTTGCGGCGCGGCCCATGATGCGCTCCATGCCGTAAACAGCGCCAAGATAGTGGCTGCGGTTGATGCCCTCGCGGCCTCCCGTGCCCACCAGGATGTTCTTTGTGTAATTGGCCATGCCGATAACTTCATGAGGCACGACCTGGCCGATGGAAAGGATAAGATCGAAGCCGCCCTGCGAGATGAGCTTATTGACTTGCGCCGGCCAGGCATAACTCAACTTTTCCTCGGACTGCTCGCGGATGAACTCCGCAGGAACCTCGCCCAGCGTCTCGATGTCGGTGCGCCAGTTATGAACGCGGAATAACTCCTGCGGCATATGGCCGAACATGTGCTCGATCTGGTCCGGACGCATAGCGGTGTGCGTGCCCAGCGCGGGAAGCACGGCCTTGAGGCGGTCGCCATAATGCTGCCACGCATAGCGGGTCAGCTCGCCGGCGCGGGAGTGCTCGCGGGTCTGATCGGGTGGAACGGCCAGCACTTTGTTACGCGGACCCAGCTTGGCCAAGCCTTCCACCAGCAGATCGTTCAATTGCCGCGGCGTCAGGTCGGTATCGATGCTTCCTATTGAGCAGTAAAGACTCATGCGGTTAATTCCACCCTTTTCAGTCCAGGAGCGAGCAGGACGTTGATGAGCAGTGAGATGAGGTAAACGCTCGCGGCGATGATGAAGAGAATTGAATAGTTACCGTGCGTCAGTTGCAGGATGTAACCGATGTATGTGGAGAACAGGAAGCCGCCGGTCGCTCCGGCCATGGTTCCGATGCCGGTGGCCGAGCCGACGGCGCTGCGCGGGAACATATCCGATGCCGTGGTGAAGAGGTTGCAAGACCATCCCTGGTGCGCGGCGGCAGCCAGGCTAAGCAAACCAATAGCAGCCCATTTCCCGAAATTGTCCGCCTGAAGGTAGTTAATTAAGAACACGGGAACTACAAGGCAGGCGCAAAGAAGCATCGCCGCCAGCCGCGCGCGCTCTGCCGAAAGCCCCATGCGAATGAAGGAAGCCGGCAAATAACCACCGTAGATGCTGCCGATGGCCGACGCGTTATAAACGATCAGGATCGGCAATCCAAGCCCCACAAGGCTCAAATGGAATTTGTCGCTGAAGTAACCCGGCAGCCAGTAGAGATAGAACCACCAGATAGGATCGGTGAGAAACTTGGGGATGGCGTACGCCCAGGTTTGAGGGATACCGAATAACTTGATCCATGGCATGGATGGACCGGGCTTCTCCGGGGGGTCCTGGTTGATATAGGCAAACTCGGCGGCGGAGAGAGTGGGATGCTCGGCGGGTTTGCGGTATTTGAGGAACCACAGCAGAATCCACGCAGCTGAGAAAAATCCAGTGATCAGAAAGGCCGAGTGCCAGCCGAAGAAATGAGTAGCCAGAGGCACAAGCAGCGTGGCCAGAATCACGCCGACATTGGCGCCGCAGTTGAAGATGCCGAAAGAGAATGAGCGTTCTTTCTGCGGAAACCACTCGGCGTTTGTTTTGTTGGCGGCGGGAAAGTTGCCGGATTCGCCTATTCCAAGGAAAGAGCGTGCAATGCCCAGCTGAAGAACCGAGCTGACCAGCGCATGGCTCATCGCCGAGAGGCTCCAGAGCGCCATGATGACCATGTAGCCGATGCGCGTGCCGACCTTGTCGACAAAACGTCCCGCGCCGAGCTGGCCGAGCGCATAGAAAAGCGTAAAGAATGCGATGACAATTCCGAAGCTCTTTTCGGTCAGGCCGATGCCGCCCTGGGCCACGCTGTGCATGAGCGTGGGCTTGAGCAGGCCAAGCACCTGGCGATCCATGTAGTTGATGGTGGTGGCCGCAAAAAGCATGGCGCAGATAGTCCAGCGTACATGCCCAATCCGCACGCCGGCAGATGAGCTGCTTGCGTCCAGAGTCTTGATATTCGTGCTACCCGCCATGCTTCGCTCCTTACAGCTTATAAGCCCTCTTTACCAATCCATACGTTAGCTCATGCGCCACTTCGAAGGCCTCGTCCTCGCCCAGCCGGTGTTCGGCAACGAGCCGCGCCAGGAAGGCGCAATCTACTCGCCGCGCAACGTCATGCCGTGCGGGAATGGAAAGGAAAGCGCGCGTATCGTCGTTGAAGCCGACCGTGTTATAGAAGCCCGCCGTCTCCGTCACCTGCTCCCGGAAACGCATCATTCCCTCGGGACTGTCATTGAACCACCACGACGGGCCAAGGCGCAAGCACGGATAGTGGCCTGCCAGCGGGGCAAGTTCGCGCGTGTATGTGGATTCGTCCAGCGTGAAAAGAATGATGGTCAAGCCAGGCTCGTTGCCGAAGCGGTCGAGCAAGGGACGCAGCGCGTCAACATAATTCGTGGGCCGAGGAATGTCGCAGCCCACGTCGCGGCCAAAGCGCTCGTAGACCTTGCGATTGTGGTTGCGCACGCTTCCAGGATGAATCTGCATGATGAGCCCGTCTTCCAGGCTCATCTGCGCCATCTCAGTCAGCATTTGCGCGCGGAAGAGTTCCTGCTGCGCCGGATCGGCTTTGCCAGTGACGACCTTGCGAAAAAGCTCCTCGGCCTCGGACCTGGGCAGGTCCGCGGTTTGCGCGGTGAGATGGCCGTGGTCGGTGGCAGTGCAGCCGAGTTCTTTGAAGCGGACACGCGCCTTGCGCAGCGCATTCAGGTATCCCGTCCAGGTGGCACTGTCTTCGCCTGTTTGCTCGCCCAGCAGCGCGATATTGTCCGCGAATCCTCTAAACTCCGCATCGACCACCGGATCGGGACGGAAGTTGGGGATGATTCTTGCCTTCCAGCCCGAGTCGCGGATGGCCTTGAGATCGGCCAGCGAGTCCAATGGAGAATCGGTTGTCGCCAGCACTTCAAGATTGAAGCGCTCGTAAAGAGCGCGAGGCAGGAACTCCGGCGTCCGCAGTTTTTCGGCGATCGTGTCGAAATAGAGGTCGGCGGTCTTTGCGGAGAAACGCTCCTCCAGCCCGAAGAGCTCCTGAAAGGCAAAATCGAGCCAGATGCGTGTGGGCGTTCCGCGAAACAGATAATAATGACTGGCAAAGGTGCGCCACACCTTGCGCGGGTCCTTCATCTCCGGCACGCCGATCTCGAGTTCTTCCATCGAGATGCCCTGACTCAGCAACATGCGGTAGACGTAGTGGTCGGGCTGCACAAACAGTTTTGCCGGGTCGGGGAAAGGCTCGTTTTTTGCAAACCACGCCGCCTGTGTGTGCCCGTGCGGGCTGACAATCGGCAGCCCCTTGATATGCGCATAGAGCGCCCTGGCTATGGTTCGTGTGTTGGGATCGGCGGGAAACAGACGGTCTTCATGGATCAGCATGATTGGGACGCTACCTTTTTGGTTGGGAAGACTGTGGCCTGGCCAATTAAGAGGTCAGACCACTAGTATACACATTCCTCCTTGGAACTGTCATGACGGGAAAGAGCGCCTTCGGAACCAGGAATGCGTCCATCTTAAACTTCCGCTCGCCCCTCTGAAAACCTGCATGTTACGCGCTTGCGCGCGGTTCCTCGATACGCGGGCGCAACGGCTTGGCGGTACCGCAATTACGTGCCTCAGGCATGGCTGGCATATCCCATGCCGGCCAGAACGCCTCGCATGAAACCAAAGCTCTCGATGACGCCGGGCATTGGGTTGTCGCCATGTATCTCATATTCGAGATCGACAAAACCCTTGTACTTGATCGCGATGAGGGCTTCGAAGATCCCGCGCACCGGCATGATTCCGTCACCCACATCCACCTGGCTGTCTCTGCTCTGAAAATTCGCCAGATCCTTCATATGCATGTCGAACAGGCGTGGCCCAACCTCGTGGATAGCTTGAACCACATCCGTACCGGCGCGCTCGGCATGGCCTACGTCGATGCAGCATCCCATGCGCGGGTCCATGTTCTTGACTGCCTTCAGCACATCCAGCGGTGAATGCCAGATCTTGTCTTCCGGCCCGTGGTTATGGATTGCAAATTGGATGTTGTATTCCTTCACGAACTTTTCGATGCGGGGTAGAGTTTCAGGCGCAGGGTCGCCCGCGACAATGACAGAGATACCCGCTCGCTTGCAGTATTCGAACTTGCTGCGAATATCGTCATCGTCGTCTTTTGGAAAGCCGATCGTTCCCGCGGCGTGGAGTTTGATCCCGGCGGCTGCATAGTCGGCGAGGGCCTGAGCTTCGAGCGCTGGATCCATGGGAAGATGATCCTTGACGTCCTTGCAGTTGAGATCGGTGAGATTGAGCTGCTTCATGAATTCGAGCAACTGTGCGCGCGTGAAACTGCGGAAAGTGTAACTGGCCAGCCCCAAATGGATTGGCGAAGGTTTCACATAGGAATGCGACCGCTCGGCGAAAGAGGGCATGGCGGCCGGCGCAACGCTTGCCGCGGCAAGGAGCGCGCCTGACTGAACAAAACTGCGGCGAGAAAACTGCTGTTTCATATGGGTGAAATTCCTCGAATTCCGATGACAACGGTTAACTGTTCAATGACTCTTCGCGCTAGCTGGCCGAACACGTCTCAAGCGCTCTATAGATGCGGCGCCCAGCCATTCTCATACTCGCGGCCCCACAGCTTCATTGCTTCTGGATCGCTCATAATCTTGCCGTCCTTTGTGTCCAGCGCGAGTTCCCGATTCACTTCCCATGCAATGTTGGAGAGTTGCAGCATGGTGACGGCGACGTTGCCGACAGCGATGGGAGAGTTAAGCTTTTCTCCCTTGCGAATGGCCGCGATAAAGTTGGCGAAGTGCGCATCCGTCATGGAGTCGCGGCCGGTAAGATCGGAAGATGCATTTGCAGTGCCTAGCACCTTTTCGCTTTTCTTATTCCCCTTAAGATCGTAAACCTCATAGCCACTGCCATCGATAAGCATCGACCCCGTTGTTCCCATGATCGTGGATCCCCGATCGCGGCCATAGTATTTCATGCCCGAGCAGCACTTCCCCTCCCATGAAATCAACTTATCGCCGTAATCAAAGCTTGTTACCAAGGTGTCGTAAAATTGCCAATCGTCCTTGAAGTGGTATCTTCCGCCCTGTGAAGTTATGCGTTGCGGATAATCGACGCCCAGCGCCCAGCGGCAGACATCGATCTCGTGGGTTCCGTTGTTCAGGGTCTCGCCGGTGCCGTAAATCCTGAACCAATGCCAGTTATAAGGATGAACATTGTCCCGATACGGCTGGCGCGGCGCAGGCCCCTGCCAAAGATCCCAATCGAGTTGCGGCGGAACGGAAGCTTCCTTGCCAAACCCAATCGATTTTCTAGTGTTGCAGTACCAGCCTTTGCCGAAATAAGGTGTGCCGATCAGTCCATTGCCAATCTTGTCGACAGCCTCAATGACGAGAGGGTTTGAGCGCCGCTGATTGCCCATCTGCACGAGCTTTCCATATTTCTGCTGAACCGCAACAAG
>Ga0182016_10000919_pt1 | contig 36256 bp, 29 predicted proteins | sample 712S2MmetaG_FD_120491 | JGI IMG/M metagenome (GOLD analysis project Ga0182016, IMG submission 120491) | Permafrost microbial communities from Stordalen Mire, Sweden - 712S2M metaG | ecosystem: Environmental > Terrestrial > Soil > Wetlands > Permafrost | place: Sweden: Stordalen | collected...
ACTCGGCCTGGGACGATTCGATCAAACCCCTTCTCCTGCAGCGATTTCCAGGGGTAATGGCAATGAACGTTCTTCGACGAAAAGCGGGACGTGGGCGTCCCGCGCGGACCGGGGGGTCCGCCCCCGTCCGCCCCACCATTTGCTAAGTCCCCTCGGCACCGCCATAATCGGCGACATCGATGAGGCAGACGACGTAACCATCGAAACTGCCGTCTTCGCGGAATCGCGGCGCGCCTTTGCCCAGCATCCATCGGTAAAGGCCATCGTAGCGGCGCACTGGAGCTTGCGCCCGGAATGGCCCCTGAGTTTGGAATGCGTGCCGGCATTGTTTCACCACTGCCTTGCGATACTCCGGGTGGATGAGCCTTAACCAGCCGTTGGCCAGTTCCTGTTCGGCGGTCCGTCCCGAGAAATCCAGCCAAGTCCGATTGACGAACGTGCAGGAACCGTCGGCACTGCGATAAATCAGCGGTACGGGTGCGAAGTCGGCGATTCCGCAAAGCCGTTGGCCGGTATCCCGCAGCGACAATTCCGATTCCAGCGCCAGGGAAGCGACCAGGCGCAACTCCATCTTCTCGGCCATCACGCCGGCCAGATCGGCCAAGGCGTGGAAGTCCGCTAGCGAAAACTCAGGTCTCGGCGCCCGATCGGCGATTACCAGCACGCCAAACTGCACCCCGCTACTGGAGTGCAAAAGGGCTGAGGCGGCGAAACGCAGGTCCCTGAAGTCTGTTCCAGGCGGCAGGTCGCGGGCCGTGTCGCGCACCAGTTGAGGTTCCGCGAGCAGCTTATCCACCCGCACCGCTCCCAGACAATCGGCGTACTCGGTGCCGGTTCCGATGCGTGCCAACACTCGGTCTGCTCCTCCGAGGAGCGCAAAATAAGCCACTGGTACGCGGAAAAGGTGTTGTACGAGCGCGGTCAACCGCCGGAGGTCGGGATGTTCCGGAGTGTCCAGGATATTTTGAAGATACGAAGTCGGCCGAATCGGATCCGCTGCGGCAATCATATCTGCTAGGTCTCGATCTCCTTATCGTCCAAGGGGCTGCAAACTTGAACGGCGAGGCTTTTTTCCGCATCGACCCTAAGGTAGTTGCCCGCCCGTGTCGATAGACTGGCAGGCAACCTGTGATTTCGCTGAAGAAAATCCTTCAGGACGACGACGCGACCGAGGAGACGCTCTTGCGGATCGTGCGTTTGCTGCTGCAAGGGATTCAACAGCATGCCATCGAGGGCGATGCCGAGGATGTCAACGGGTTCCGCACCAGCCTTCAAAGACTCACCAATTCGTTGGAAGGCGATCTGACCGTCTCCGAGTTGCTGGTACAGGCCGGTTCCGCCCTGCAAACCTTGGAGGACTACAACCGCCGCACCACGCGCTATCTCAAACGTCCCGCGGGTGAATGGCAGGCGGCGGTAATCATGTTGATATCGGCGGTGGCCGCCCTGCAGCCCGCCGACGGGCCGAGAGTCGGCCAGTTGCGCGAAATTGCCGGGCGTGTCCGCGCGGCCGGCGGCCCGGAGGAAGCGCACAAGGTCCGGCTTCAGCTTTCGGAATGTCTGACCGCACTACAACTCGACCATCGGCATCAGCGGGATACCGATCCCTCGGACGCATCGGCGTCTCCTGCCGAACGCCAACTGCCGGAGGCCGCGAGCGAACCGGTCACGGGACTCTCTACCCGATCGCAGGCCGAGGAGGCCCTGGCCGGCGGCTGGCAAACCGATCCGCCTTCTTACGTCGCCGTAATGGCGATCGATCGTTTGCGGATCTTCAATATGCGATTCGGCCATTCCGTGGGCGATGAAGTGATCCGCTATTACAGCGAATTTCTGCGCGACCGGCTGCGCCCCGAAGATCGCATGTTCCGTTGGAGCAACGCCGCGTTGGTGGCGCTGCTGCCTCGGCCCAACCGCCTCGAGATTGTCCGTGACGAGCTGGCGCGGCTGATGGACGTCCGCTGCGAACACACGGTGCAGACGGCATCGCGCACGATCCTGTTGCCGATCGATGCCCGCTGGACGGTGTTCCCTTCGATGGCCGCTCCCCGCCTGCTGATTCACAAGATCGATGCGTTTGCGGAGACAGCCGAAAAAAATAGCCCGCGGCGGTCAGCCTAATAGAACAGATACTTTCGCCACTGCGCGTCGCCCTTGCCAAGCATGCGCATCAAATGCCGGCTGGTATGCAGACTGAACGGCCGCGGCATGCGCGCCAGTTTCAGGCCGGCCTCTTCGGGAGTGCGGTTTCCCTTGCGATTGTTGCAGGGGTGACAGCACGCCACCAGATTCTCCCAGGCAGTCTCGCCGGCGCGCGAACGGGGAATCACGTGGTCGAGCGTCAGTTCGCCCGAGGGCATCACACGATGGCAATATTGGCAGGTATAACGGTCGCGCATCAGAATGTTCTTGCGCGAGAGCGCCCGTGTCTGGTGGGGAATACGCCGGTATTCCAGCAGCCGGATGACCGAGGGCAGATGCACCAGCGAGCGCGCGGAGTGCACCGCGCTCGGAGACTCCTCTTCCGCCGATGCGACACCCTTCAGCACCAGCACCAGCGCCCGCCGCGCCGCGCAGATGTTGATCGGTTCGTAGCTGGCGTTCAGTACCAGCACCGGCTTTTGCAGTCGCTCGCTCGCCATCATGAGAATTGTTCTCCTATGCTTGGGACCGTTTGCGCTCTGGCGCCTTCCAGGCGCCGGTCGACGCGCGCCACCGTCGCCAGAATCACTCCGGCCGCGTCCGCCTGCTTGAGCGCTCGCGCGCAGGCGGCCGCCGTGGAACCCGTGGTCATCACATCGTCAATCAATAAAACCCGCTTGCCAGCCAATGCTTTCGAGGATCGGCGGCAGCGGAAGGCCGCGGCGACATTCTTGCGCCTATCGGTGTTGCTCAATCCCGCCTGGGTTTGCGTGAACCGTGTGCGTCCCAACGTCCGCATGAACGGAATGCTTCGCTGCCGCGAAATGGCGCGGGCCAGCAACTCGGATTGATTGAAACCTCGCTGCCATTGCTTCCGCCAGTGCAGCGGAACCGGTGTCACGAAATCGAAACGTTCCTCGAGCGGCAGCGCCGCGGCCAGAAAGTCCGCCAGCGGCCGCGACAAGGTTTGGATCCGCGTGTACTTATAGAGGTGGATCAGCTCCCGCAGCGTCCCTTCGTAGGACCCGAAGCAGTAGGCCGCGTCAAACCCGCGCAGACCGGCGCGGCACAATGCGCAGCGCCCCGCGGCATCCAAGGGGAAGGCATTGAGAAAAGGCGTACGGCAACTAACGCAGAAGAATTCGGCGGCGAGAGGCTGCGGCTCGCGCAGACATTTGGCGCAGACGGGAATGCGTGTGACCTCTCGCAAAGGTCGCGCGCAGATGCGGCAATCGTCCGGGAAGAAAAGGGAAAAAAGGGCGTGAGAGGTTATGCGGACTACTGAGGGACCGGCGCTTACGATTGCGGCTCGTCTGCTACTCGAGAAGACCCACCCCCGCTCGAAGTTTCATTATAGCCGATACGATGCGGGGGTATGCAAGCAAATGCCCATGCCGAAACTGTTACAATCCATTTTCGAGCTCCCACGTCCATTAGAGGGAGTAACTGCGCCCGATCCCCGTGCTGCGACGCGTCTTCAAAGCTTTCCAATACCGCGACTTCCGCCTCATGTGGATCGGCGCGTGCACCTCTGCCATCGGCACCTGGATGCAGGTGTTTGCACAGAGCTGGCTGATCTGGGATATGAGCCACTCGGCGCGCCTGCTGGCACTCGATCCGATTTTACAAGCGATACCGATTTTTCTTTTCTCGCTGGTAGGCGGCGTTTTGGCCGATCGCTTCGAGCGCCGTCACATGCTGATCTTCTCGCAGTGCATTCAGATGGGCGCGGCCGTTGTCCTGACCCTGCTGGTCGGCTTCCATGTTGTCAAGGTCTGGCACTTCCTCGCAGGCTCCTTCGTGGTCGGGTTTGCACAGGCGTTCGGCGGCCCAGCTTATTCCGCTTTGATCCCAACCCTGGTGCCAAAAGAGGACATGCCGAATGCCATCGCGCTGAACTCCATGCAATTTAATGCGGCGGTGGCGGTGGGACCGGCATTGGGTGGCGCTGCCATGCTGCTGGGCGCCACCTGGTGCTTCGCACTCAATGCCCTCTCATTTCTGGCGCCCATCGTTGCGCTGCTCATGCTCACGGTCCGTTTTCTGCCCGAGAAGGCCGCGGGAAGCATGTTGAGCAGCTTGAAGGAGGGCGTGGCATTCGTTCGTGGCCAAGGCGCCATGGGAGGGCTAATCGTTCTGGCTTTCTTTATGGCTGCCCTGGGGATTCCCATGCGCACGTTCCTGCCGATCTTCGCGACGCAGATTTTTCACCGCGGCCCTGGGATCGCCGCAACGTTCGTCTCCATGTCGGGGGCCGGTTCGGTGGTGGGCGCGCTGGGCATCGCCGCTCTCGGGAACGTGCAGCGGAAGGGCCGGCTGGCGCTGATCATGCTCATCTTGCTTGGTATCGGTGTTTCGGGTTTTGCACTCTCACCCTGGATACCTCTCACGTGCGCCAGCTTGTTTTTCGCAGGCGCGGCGATGATGGGAGTGTTCTCCATGGTGAGTTCGCTGGTGCAGCTGATCGTCACCAACCAGATGCGCGGCCGCGTGATGAGCGTTTACAATCTTTCTTTCCGCAGCGGCATGCCGATGGGAAACCTGATCGCGGGATGGCTTGTGCCGATTTTCACAGCGCCTTTAGTGCTGGCCGTGAACGGCGCGCTTTTGGTCTTTCTCGGACTCTACTATTTCCTGATACAGCGCCGCGTCGCCGAGCTCTGATCTAATAGAGGGTAGACGCCTATGTTGGTCCTATGGATGGCCGGGTTTCTGGCCTTCGCCCCTCCGACGCCGATCGAGACCGCGCGCGACCTGCAGGATCGTCCCGCGCTGGAGAAAGCGGTAAACGAATTCGCCGCGGCTGCCGCCAAGGCCCCTAACGATGCCGACGCGCAGTACCGTTTAGCGCTCGCCTGTTCTTTTCAGGCGGAGGTCGACATCGAACTCCACGACAAAAAGGCCGGCCAGCAGGCGGCCGAGCGCGGAATCAGAGCTGGCGAGAAGGCTGTCTCGCTGAACGGCAATAGCGCCGAATACCTGCGCGTATTGGGCACGCTCTACGGTCAGGCGATCGTCGACATTCCCAGCGGACTCAGCTACGGCGCGAAAGCCAAAGACGCCATCAATCGCGCGGTCGAAAAGGCGCCGAAATCGTCGGCGGTATACGTGGCCCGGGGAGTCGGCAATTTTTATCTCCCGGCGATGCTGGGTGGCGGGCCGAAACCGGCCATCGAAGATTTCAAGAAGGCCATCGCGCTCGACCCCAACAACGCAGAGGCCTATTTGTGGCTGGGGGTGAGCCTCCACAAGGACAATCGCGCCGCCGAGGCGCGCAATGCGTTGCAGAAATCGCTGGCGCTCGATCCGAAGCGGGTGTGGACCAAGCAGCAGTTGGATAAGACGCCGGCGAAATGAGCGCAAGGGCGAGCGGGGCTCGCCTGGACAAGCTGAAGCATGCCCCACTTATGCCACGGGATTCGTCAGTGTGCCGATTCCCTCGATGGTGATGGCGATTTCGTCGCCGGAGGCCAGAGTGAAGGTGTTCGGAGGCACGATACCGGTCCCGGTCAACAGAAAACATCCGTCAGGAAAGGTGTTTTCGCGGAATAGATACTGCACCAGTTCGGCGGGATTGCGCTTCATCGATTCCAAGGTGGTGCTATCGGAGAATACAGCGGATCCCGCGCGGCGGATCTCGATGTGGATTGCAGTAGTGGGCGCCAGCGGCTCGTTCGCTACCAGAATTCCGGGACCCAGCGCGCAGGACCCGTCGTAAACCTTCGCCTGCGGCAAATACAGCGGGTTCTCGCCCTCGATATCGCGCGAGCTCATGTCGTTGCCGACCGTATATCCCAGGATTTTGCCCTTGGGCGACACCAGGAGCGTCAATTCCGGTTCCGGCACGTTCCATTTGGAATCGTGGCGGATGCGCACCGGCTCGCCGGGTCCGACGGTGCGGTGCGGGGTGCTCTTGAAAAACAGCTCGGGACGTTCGGCGGTGTAAACGCGATCGTAAAAACTCTGGCCGCCGCCCGCTTCGGATTCCTCCATGCGGGCGGTACGGCTCCGGAAGTAGGTCACCCCGGCGGCCCAGACTTCCTGCTCCTCGATGGGCACCATCAGGGCGTGGCCACCGCTGTGAGGAGCGGCGTCGCCTTCGATGGCGGCCAGGTATTCGTATAGGTCTTCGCGAGTGGTGAGGCGGCCGGAGGCCTGCGGCGGCACCGGAATCCGGCCTCCATGGGCGCCCTCCAGCTCCCATCCGTTTTGCGTTCGATAAATGCGCATTTTATGATTTCAGCCTTTCGACGATCTGGTCGACATCGAAAACACATCCGCCCCAAGTGCCGCCGCTCACGTCCTGCAGCGCGGCCCATAAGCGCGTTTCGGGCGGCAACGCGGGGTCGGCGGCCAGATCGGCCGGCATGGAGCGCAGCGCGAGTTCGTGCGCGCCCGCCTCCGCGCTTCCATCCACTACGAGATTGACCTCGCCGGTGAGACGCTGGCGGTCGATCGCGATCGCAATCCGGTCGCCTTCCCGCACTTTCCCGATCGGCCCGCCGGCGAGCGCTTCGGGCGTAACGTGGCCGATACAGGCGCCGGTGGAAACTCCGCTGAAACGCGCGTCGGTAATCACCGCGACGTGCTTGCCGAAATCGAGGTAGCGCAGGGCCGAGGTGACGGCATAAATTTCTTCCATCCCCGAGCCCATAGGGCCGCGGCACATCAGCACGATCACGTCTCCTGCTTTAATGCCGCCGCTCTTGATGGCGGCAATCACTTCTTTCTCGGCACGGAAGACGCGCGCGGGCCCCGTCTTGCGATAGACGCCGTCGGCATCCACCACCGAGGGGTCGATGGAGGTGCTCTTGATGACCGAGCCGCCGGGCGCGAGGTTGCCTTTGGGAAACGTGACGGTGGAGGTGAGCCCGCGGCGGCGCGCGCCGCCGGGGTCCATGATGACGTCGTCAGGATCGATACCGTCGCGCTCGCGCAGTACTTTGCGGAGGGCGGTGCGGCGTTCCGATTGCTCCCACCAATCGAGCACGGCATCGAGCTTTTCGCCGCTAACGGTGAGCGTACCGGTTTCGAGCAGTCCCGCCCGCCGCAGGTGCAGCATCACTTCAGGCACGCCGCCCGCGAGGAACACCTGCACGGTGGGATGCCCCTTCGGTCCATTGGGAAGCGCATCGACCAGCCGCGGCACCTGCCGATTGACGCGCGTCCAATCGTCCACCGTGGGGCGCGAGAGTCCGGCAGCATAGGCGATGGCGGGCAGGTGCAAGATCAGATTGGTCGACCCGCCGAAGGCCGCATGAACTACCAGAGCGTTTCGCACATTGGCGTCGCCCAGTACGTCACCCATGGTGAGGCCGCTCGACTCCATTTGAATGACGGCGCGGGCGGACCGGCGAGCCATGTCGGTCCAGATGGGATGTCCGGAAGGAGCAAGGGCGGAATGCGCCAGCGCCATGCCGAGCGCTTCGCCGACCACCTGCGAGGTCGCCGCGGTGCCGAGAAACTGGCATCCGCCGCCCGGCGTCGCGCAGGCGCGGCAGAGCATATCGGCGGCATCCTCCAGGGTCATCTGTCCGCGGGCGAAGCGCGCGCCGGCCGATTGCACTTTGCCGGCGTCTTCGCCGTCGGAGGCCTGCAACGTAACGCCGCCGGGAATCAGGATGCACGGCAGCGTGCGGGTGGCGGCGAGCGCCATCATCATCGCCGGAAGACCTTTGTCGCAGGTGGCGACGCCGATCACCCCGCTGCGCGTGGGCAGCGAGCGGATGAGACGGCGGAAGACGCTGGCGGCATCGTTGCGGTAGGCCAGCGAGTCGAACATGCCGGTGGTGCCTTGCGTGCGGCCGTCGCAGGGGTCGGTGCAGTAAGCGGCGAAGGGGATGGCGCCGAGCGATTTGAGTTGCTTGGCGGCGGCGTCCATGAGCAGGCCGACTTCCCAATGGCCGGTGTGGTATCCGAGAGCGATGGGAGTGCCGTCGGCCGCGCGGATTCCACCGTGCGTGCTGAGGATGAGGAATTCCTTGCCGCCGAGCTCCGATGGCGTCCACCCCATGCCGGCATTTTGCGACCATCCGAAGATGTCGCCGGAAGGCCGCGCGATCAGCATTTCGGGGGTGATGGGAAGCGAGCCCGCGGGTCCGGGAACTTTGCTGTGGATGTCGTAAAGCGAGGGATCGCCGGAGTCCAGGAGCTGCGCAAGCATGTCTCCCTGAAGTTTAACGTACGGCTGAGGGCGCTTACAGGTACTTCTTTTCAAGCTCATCGAAGAAGGCCGCGGAGAGCCGCACAAGGTCCGCTTCGCTGAGTCTCACCTCGTCGCCAACCTTGAGCTTTAGCACGGACTTCTCCCGCGGCCGCTTGATTCCAGCATTGGCGGACATCGGCCACCACGGAAGCTTGTCGACTTGAAATTTGCCCTGATTCAATGTGACCGAGTCAGCACGATCGAGTTACAAAGCACACTCACCTCGTTCAACGGATTGCCGTCCTTGCCCTCTGTGACCCTGAGCCGGCGTTCGAACAGGTAGTTCAGGAGGGGGACCGCACGGTTGAAGAAGACGGCTTCAAATTCTTTGGTCTTCGCCGCCGCGGGGAGATGCCGGTAAGCGGCAAAGTCCGACCATGGCGCGGCCGGAGTCGATCTCTTTCCGGGTATAGGTTTTTCTGCCGAGCATGCAGACTACCTTAGCGAAACTGGCGACATGAAGGGATGAGAGACCCCCAGGTTCGACCCCGGGCCCGGCCGGAAAGACCTGGGTACCACCATGTACTCCCAGGGGCATTCGCCAGTTTGGAAATGAAAGGGCCGGCAAGAAATCTATGCCGAGACGGACATTCTTGAGATGTAGTCCCAGCGGGCATCCGGCCCTTTTTCGAAGTTGGAAGGACGGGGCCGACAAATCCATCTACCGGGACGTTTGGCATTTGTGTCAAGAATGTAGTCCCGGCCGGCATTCGGCCCCTTCCTTTAAATTGCCGTCGCTTCGATGCGGCCGATCCAATGCTTCGGATCGAGCTCGCCCGAAACGAACGCCGAGATCACATCGAACACCTGGTCGGAGAAGCCTCCGATGTTCAGGATGTCCTCGCGATCGAGGGCCTGCGCGGTGTCGTACGGCTGCACGTCCACGCAAACCATCCGCGCCTCGGGGTTGCGGGCGCGCAGTTCCTGCCACTCCTTCAGGAGCGCGGTTCCACGGCCCGCCCGCGGGTCAATCCACGACTGGTTGTCGGAGACGAACACCACGGCGTCCACCTGCGCGCGCTCCCGATTCAGCACGTGGAGCGGCGCGCTGCAATTGGTGGCGCCCCCGCCGACGGACGCGAGCCGAGCGGCGTTGGTCATCACCGAATCGCGGGGATTCAGTTCGACAGGCACCACACCGTCCGCGAACGGCAGCACCTGCGCGCGCGGATTGCGGCGCAGGACCGCGGCCGTCACCAGGGCGGCGATGTCGATGCAGAGAACGCTGGTGGTCGCGCCGCGACGCGCACCGGTCACGGGGCTCTGCATGGAGCCCGATACGTCCGGGCACACCACGACGGAACCGGCGATGGCCGGTACGTTGGCGATAGCCACTTCCATGGCGTCCTGCAGCGCTTCGCGGATGGCCGAAGGCACATCCGCGCCGCAATTCTGGTAAGCCGACATCAGTTGATAGGGGAACACGCGAGCCCGCGCGATCTCTCCGGCATCTCTCAACTGAGAAGCGATGTGTTCGGTCATGCCGGCCTCCTCAAAGACGCCGTGCCGCGCGAACGTGTTGAGGTTCATGCGGACGGTCTGCCAGGAGGCGTTGCGTGCGATGGCCGCCCAGTCCTTCCGCTTGAGCGGAAGGGCCGACAGCATCATGAAGGGCAGATCGGGCGGGTCGAGATCCTCGCCAGCTTTGAACCGTTCGAAGTCGAGCACCAGCGGCGGCAAAGCCGCGGAATCGAACGGACGGCCCAGCATATAGCCGTAAAAGGCCTCGCGCCGGCCGGTCACGGGTTTCGGGTGGACCATCTTCAGGATGTCAGCCATGGACGGATCGGCGCCCACGCTCGCGCGGAAGAGAGCCTCCTCATCGCGCGCGGCGAGCCAATCGCGCACGAGTTGCTTGGGCGCGGTGCCCAGGGACTTCCGGCCCACCACGCCGGAACGGACGATCTGCACATAGGTGCGCAGCATTTTGGCGTTGTCGATCACCTGCGCGAACACCGACTCATGCAGGCGCGCGTCGCGCCCCGAGAGCCAGGCGCAGAGCAGCGCCGGCATGTCCTTCATGTAGGAATGGCGGCGGGCATAGATGGCCACACGGGCCACGAACTCCGGCTCGACCGTCTGGCAAAGCTCCAGCACGCGCGCGAGTTGCTCCTCGGCGGTGGCGTAGAAGGTGCGGCCGAAGCAGCCGGTGGCGGCGTACTGTGCCAGGGCATGCTTGGGCGAGAACGCGTATGCCGGTGCGCCCTCATGGTTCACTGCGTCGGCGGCAGGCATCAGAATGCCACGAAAAGTCGCGATAGAACTTTGTTTGCCATGTTTGTGCCTCGCTAAGTGAGAAGACAGGTGACGCCGGGTGTTGTAAGTCGCGACAAACGCAAAGAGGGCGGCCATTTCCGGTGGCCGCCCCCTGGAAAATCGAAATGTTATTCCAAGACGGTCAGGTCACCGAGCATGGCGCGCCAGTGACGACGGCGCCGGTTCCCTTCGAATCGAATTGGATAACATACAACATGCAGTTACGATACTAAAGCAGCCGCGGATTGTCTTCAAGAGCTATTTGCGATTCTAAGTGGATTTTAATGCGCGCCGGCGCACGAACCGTTGTCTCTGTGCCGTTATATACTGAACGCTGTTATGACGAGTCGAATCTGGTTTTCGGTGCTCTGGCTGGCGGCAGGTTGGCAGGCGTGGGCGGCGCCGCTCACACTGCGGACGGGATGGGTGTACGTGCCGGGGGCTCAGGACATGATCGCCGCCGGCCAGTGGGGCTGCTTGACGGGTGTAAACGTGAACGGCGATACACTTTCCATCTCCGCGTCCAGCGGCAACTACAACACGGTGATCAACACCAGCGGGCCTGTGCTGAAATTGCAGGGCGATTTCAGCGTGCTGGCGACGCTCTCGGACCCAGGCACGGTGGGTTCGTTCCTCACCATGGTCGGTACCTTGAATACCGGCAGCGCTTATTGGCAAGGGCTGAAGCGTCTCGACGTCGGCCGTTCCGGCAGCTCGATCGTAGTGAACTATTGGACCGGGACATCGGCAAGTCCCACCGAACAAAGCTTCGCCATCCCGGCCGGCGTTTCCGATCCGGTCACCTTCGAGGTGGCGCGCGTGGGAACGCAGATCCAGGTCTATGTCGATGGCTCACAGGTGGGAAGCTTCGCGGACCCGGGCCTTTTCAGTTCCGGGCAAATGTATTTCGGATTTAATATCTCACCCGGAGACACGCTCAATGTTCTCGCCTTGGCGGCGGCGATGCCGGTGGGATCGACCACCTCGCTCTCGGCTCTCGATTTGCAGGTCGCCAATCGCACCGGGTCGGGACTGCGGGACTTCGCGGCGCCGTCGGGCCTGCTGATGGGCGCGGCGGCCGATGCTCCGTACTTCTCCGACCCGAATTACGTGCAGGCGCTGGGCGGGGAATACAACCTGATTGTCCCGGAGAACGATTTGAAGTTCGCGGAAACCGAGCCGGCGCAGGGCCAGTACAGCTTCTGCGCGGCGGATCAGTTGCTCGCCTTCGCGCAGGCGAACGGCATGAAGATGCGCGGACATAATCTGGTCTGGTCGCAGAATCTTCCGGGCTGGCTCACCGGTGGAAACTTCTCGAGCGCCCAGGCGGCGAGTATCATGCAGGATCACATCGACAACGTGGTGGGCCATTACAAGGGAAAACTGGTGGATTGGGACGTGGTGAACGAAGCCCTGTCCAACAATTCGCCCTATGGCCTTGATGAGACGGCGTTCTGGTATCAGCAAATTGGCAGCGCGTATCTGGACACGGCCTTCAAGCTGGCGCACGCCGCCGACCCGAATGCCAAACTTTTCTATAACGATTACGGCGGGGAGGGATTGAGCGCCAAGTCCAACGCGATTTATACGATGGTGCAGGGGATGATCAGCCGCGGCGTGCCGATTAATGGCGTCGGACTGGAGATGCACGTGAACCCCAGCGATGTTCCCAGCGAAAGCGACATATCCGCCAACATGACACGTCTGGGCGCGCTCGGGCTGGAAGTGCACGTCTCCGAGATGGATGTCGCGCTGCAGGTCGACACCAACGGCAATGCGACGGCCGCCAATCTCGCGGCACAGGCGACAACCTATCAGAACGTGTTCGCGGCGTGCCAAGCGAACTCGAACTGCACCGCATTTCTCACCTGGGGCGTCACCGATCTGCATTCCTGGATCCCAAGTTTTGAACAGGGGTACGGAGCCGCGCTCCTGCTCGATCAGCAGTACAACCACAAGCCCGCATACAATTCGATATCCGCCAGCCTGCAGACCGGGAGCGCCTCGGCGACCCGGCCGGTGATCTATCCGGGCGGCATCGTGATCCACGCCAGCGCCTTGGCGCCGGTATCGCCGGGGACTCTGGCCGATATCTACGGCACGAATCTGGCGGCCGCTGCGGCTACTACTCCTGGCCTGCCGCTCGACGCCACGCTCGGGAACGTGCAGGTCACGGTGAACGGAACGCCCGCGCCGCTATACTATGTCTCGCCGGGACAGGTGGATTTCCAGATACCGTACGCAGTCGCGCCGGGGCCGGCGCTGGTGCAAGTAACTTCCAATGGCGCTCCCGGTATGTCCGCCGGGATAACGGTGCAGCAGGCGGCGCCGAGCATCCTGACCTGGACCGATAGCGCAGGAAACGTCCGCGCGATTGCCCAGAATCAGGATTACTCGCTCAATACATCGACTAACTGCGCTGTGCCGGGGAGTTATGTCACGGTCTATATGATGGGGAGCGGTCCGCTGAATAATCCGATAGCGTCCGGCGCGGCGGCGTTGTCCAATCCTCTCTCACAGGAGACACTCACGACGACGGCCACAGTGGGAAATGCTTCCGCGTCTGTTCCGTTCGCCGGAATGGCGCCGACCTTCGTCGGGCTGATGCAGGTGAATCTCCAGGTGCCGGCGGTAAGCGGCGATCAGCCTGTACAGGTGCAAGTGGGGTCGTTCACGAGTAATTCGGCTCTGCTATGCGTGGGGAAGTAGACGTGGCGCGGACTTCAGAGCTACTTGCAAGATTGCCGGAAACCGCTTGCTCACGCGCGCGGCTCGGTATCGGCGGGTTGCGTTTCCGAGCCGCGCGCGTCAGCAAGCGGTTTCAGCTTCCACCGAAGACAACGAGGTCTCAGGAAAGTCGACCCAGCAAGCAGGAGTGCCGGCAGGAGTGCCTGCGCCACGAAATACCTAGCTCTTGAACTCGACGACAATTACTTCCACCGGCGTGTCGAGTACGTTTTCTTCCTTATGCCGGGTAGGGCCCCCCCAACTTGTCTGGCCGGCCTTATGCTTGCTCTCCTCGACTTTGCCATCCGGCGTGGTCAGCTTGCTGTCCTGGTCTGTGAGGTAGACCACGACGCGATTTAAAGCGTCTCGTGCTCGGGGACCGACCCGTGCGCGGGAAACTTGACCCGCATCACGCGAACCTGCGAGTTCTCGAATTCGAGTTTGTAGATCGAAGGACTCACTTTCAGCGGATCGAGCGCGGTGGTAGCCGATTTCGTCGGGTCGCCCAGCTTTTTGACCTCGATCTCGATGATGCTAACGGGCGCGGAACTGGTCACTTCGGAAGTATGAAGTCCGCTCGCGGGACTCCACTTCACATCGCCGGGTTTGAACTTCAGCGTGGTTTTCTTACCATCTTGCGTGACGATGTCCTGCTCTCCGGCATTGAGATAGACCATCACGCGATTGAGCTTGTGCTCGTGCAGGGCGTGTTTGACGTGGGGCTGGTCGTGCGCGGTGACCACGTGCACCTGGTCGTTATCGATGGCGGGCGGGGTCTGCGCCGGGGCGCAAGCCGCAACCGAGAGGCTAAGCAGAAACATCCGAGTCAGACGCAACATGGGTTCATGATACTGCATGGCGCGGGCCGTGGAGCGATTGCAGTATAATGGCCGCCAAGATCCGAATCTATGCGAACTTGCCTCCTGTTGCTCTCGCTTTCCACAGCCGCGTTGTGCGCGGGCGTGCCCTATTTTTCGGAACCGGCGTTGTGCCCCACGCGTCCCGAGATCGCCTTCGTCTCCGGTGGCGACATTTGGGTGGCGCCGAGTAAAGGCGGCGAAGCGCACTTGCTGGTTTCCGATCCCGCCGAGGAATCGCGGCCGCTGTATTCGCCCGATGGCACGAAGCTGGCCTTCGTCTCGACACGCACCGGCGGCGGAGACATCTACATTCTCACGCTGGCGTCCGGCGACCTGAAGCGCCTGACGTTCGACGACCGGTTGGATCAGCTCGACGCCTGGTCGCGCGACGGGAAATGGATCTATTTTTCCAACGGCACGAACGACGTCGGCGGCAAGAACGATCTCTACCGCGTAAGCGCCGAGGGCGGCACACCGATGGCGGTGAGCGCAGACCGCTTCACCAACGAATTTCAGGCCGCGCCGGCGCCGGATGGGACGACGGTGGCATTCGCGGCGCGCGGCAACGGCGATTCCCAATGGTGGCGGCACGGGCATAGCCATTTGGACGAATCCGAGATCTGGCTGCGCAAAGACGGGTCGCCGGCCACTTACGAAAAGACTGTCGATTTGAACGGGCGCAACGCGTGGCCCATGTGGATGCCGGACGGCAAGAGCCTGTACTTCATGTCGGACCGCAGTGGCGCGCAGAATCTCTGGACGCTTTCGCTGGGTGGCAAGATGCGGCAGGTGACCAAGTTCACCGACGGGCGCGTGATTTGGCCTTCGATCGGCTATGACGGGAAAGCAGTGGTATTCGAGCGCGACTTCAAGATCTGGCAGCTCGACACCAAAAGCGGTGAGGCGTATGCGATTCCGATCGCGCTCGTGGGGTCGCCGGCCACGCAGGAGGTTTCGCACCTGACACTGAATTCGTTCAACGATCTCTCGTTGTCGGCGGATGGCCGAAAGGTGGCGCTGGTGGCGCATGGCGAAGTCTTCGCCGCGTCGGCGCACGATGGTGGCGATGGCTTCCGGGTGACGCATACTCCCGGCCCGGAGACGCAAGCCGCGTGGGCGCCCGATTCCACGCGCCTCGCGTATTTGAGCGAACGGGACGCGGTGACGCACGTTTTCCTCTACGATTTCGCGCACCGGGTGGAGACGCAGTTGACCAAGGACGCGCTGCCTGACCGTTCCATCAAGTTCTCTCCCGACGGCAAGAGCCTGGCGTTCGTCCGGAACGGCCGGGAACTGCGCGCGATCGATCTCGACGCCAGGCAGGAGCGGCTGGTGGCTTCGGGATTCATCGCCGGGGCATACGCGTGGGCGCCGGACAATCAGTGGATTGCTTATGTGGCGGCGGATGATCGCGGCTTGCGCAACATTTATGTGGCGGGCGCCAGCGGCGGCGCGAAGCATCAGGTGAGTTTCCTTTCGAACAGCAATCTCAATTCCGTGGAATGGAGTCCCGACGGAAAGTTTCTGATTTTCGAGACCGGACAGCGGACGGAAACGCCGCTGTTGGTGCGCGTGGACCTGGTGCCGAAGCAGCCGAAATTTGCCGAAGACAAGTTCGACGACCTCTTCAAGCCTGAGCCTGCGGGGCGCGGACGAGGCGCTAGTGCCGATGGCGAAGGCGGCGGAGGTCGCGGGCGCGGAGCCGCGGCCGAACCGAAGCCGCCGGTGAAAGTGGAGTTCGAGTTCGACCACATTCGCGAACGGCTGACGGTGCTGAACACAGCGGGCTTGGCCATCAACAGCCCGGCAATCAGCCCGGACGGCAAGTATCTGCTCTACTCAGGAACGGCGGGCGGGCAGGCGAATCTGTATCTCTATCCTCTGGAGGAAGAGGCCGCCGGGCGTGGCGGACGAGGCGGTGCGAGTGGAGGAGGACGCGGCGGCGGGGGTGGTCCGTCCCGGCAGTTGACCGCCACTCCGGGCATGCGGACGCACGCGCAGTTTTCCGCCGATTCGCGCGATGTCTATTTCCTGGAAGGCGGCAAGGTGTCGGCCATCGGCGTGGAAAATAAGCAGACGCGCGCCGTCAATATCGATGCCGAAATGGATGTCGATTTCAACCAGGAGAAGATGGCGGTATTCGAGCAGGCTTGGGCCGCGCAACGCGACAACTATGCCGATCCGAAGTATAACGGCGTGGACTGGAACGCTGTGCGCAAGACTTACGCGCCGCTCATCGAAGGCGCGCACAATCCCGACGAAATGCGCGCCATTTTGCGGCTGATGATCGGCGAGCTGAACTCTTCGCACTCCGGTATTTCGGCGCCGGCTCCGGCCGTTGGCGGAGGGCGCGGAGTAGTGGGACAGCTCGGGCTGACGTTCGATCGCGCCGCTTATGAAAGCTCGGGAACATTGCAGATTACGGCAGTGCTGCCGCATTCGCCGGCGGAACTTGCGAAAATCCAGGTGGGTGAGGAACTGCGCGCGGTGGATGGCGTGGCGATGGGGCCGCACGTCAATCTGGACGAGCAACTGCAGCACAAGATCGATAAGCGCGTGGTGCTCGATATTTCGGGCCGGCAGGTGACGGTGCAGCCGGTGGCGTCGCTGGCTGAACAGATCTATCGCAAGTGGGTGGAGGATAATCGCGCCTACGTGGCGAAGATCAGCAATAATCGGCTGGGGTACGTGCATGTGCGCGATATGTCGGAGCAGGCGCTGGCGCAACTATATCTCGATCTCGACGAAGAGAACCGGGCGCGGGATGGCGTAGTGATCGACATCCGCAATAATAATGGCGGTTTCGTGAACGCTTACGCGCTCGATGTGCTGACGCGGCGGCCGTATCTGACGATGACCGATCGCAACGGACCTGCGGAGTCGGCGCGTACGGCGCTCGGCCAACGATCGCTGGAACTGCCGACCGTCCTGGTGGTGAATCAGCATTCGCTTTCGGACGCGGAGGATTTCACGGAAGGATATCGGACTCTGAAGTTGGGTAAGGTGGTGGGTGAGCCCACGGCCGGCTGGATCATCTATACGGGGTCGGTGACGTTGATCGACGGCACGGTGATGCGCATGCCGGGGACGGTGATTCGGGGCGCGGACGGCAAGGTGATGGAGAATAATCCGCGTCCGGTGGACGTAGCCGTAACGCGGCCGATTGGAGAATCGTACACGGGCAAGGATTCGCAGCTGGATGCAGCGGTGAAGGTATTGCTGGCGCAGATCGGGAGCAAATAGCAAAAGCGATGGCCGGTGTTTTATACCTGGTGGCGACTCCCATCGGGAATTTGGACGACATTACGTATCGCGCGGTGCGCGTGCTGCGGGAAGCCGATCTGATTGCGTGCGAAGACACGCGGCAGACCCGCAAGCTTTTGGATCGTTATGAGATTCAGAAGCCGACCATCAGCTATCACGAACATAATGAGGCGGAGCGCGCCGTGGAGTTAGCCTCGCGGATGGCGGCGGGCGAGGCGATCGCTCTGGTTTCCGACGCGGGAATGCCGTTGGTGTCGGACCCGGGATACCGGCTGGTACGGGCGGCGATCGAACTGGGCATCCCGGTGCAAGCGGTGCCCGGGCCTTCGGCGGCGCTGACTGCGCTGGCGGCATCGGGCTTGCCGACGGACTCCTTCCGCTTCGGCGGATTTCTGCCGCCCAAGCCAGGGCAGCGGACGAAGATTCTGGAGGCGCTGGCGAACGAGCAGGCGACGCTGATTTTTTACGAAGCGCCGCATCGCATTCTGGAAGCGCTGGAAGCGATCGAACTGGCGCTTGGTCCGCGGCCGGTGGTAGTGGCGCGGGAACTCACCAAGATTCACGAGGAATATCTGCGCGGCACGGCGGCGGAGGTGCGGGCGCAACTGGCTGCGCGGGATGCCGTCCGCGGCGAGATGACGCTATTGATCGGGAAAGCCACGGCGCCAATTCCGGACGATACTCCGCTGGAGCAGGCGGTGGACAAGCTGATCGATGGCGGCACGCCGCGCATGGACGCCATCAAACAGGTGGCGCGGCAGCGGGGACTGTCGAAGCGGGAAGTCTACGAGGCGGTGGTGCGGGAGAAATAGTGGCTTGCAAACAGTAGCCCTTTCGAGTCAGTATCGTGTACATGTGCGATTCCATCTATAGAGATGGGATCGCGAGGAGGCAAAAATGCGACACTTCCGGATGTTGGCAGTGCTTGGCAGTTCGTTCTTGCTCTTAGGCAACGGCATAATTAGGGCGCAACAAACCCCTCCGCCGATACCGCCGCCGGACCAGACGCTCAATCCGCAGCAGTTGGAGGATCTGGTGGCGCCCATCGCGCTATACCCCGATCCGCTGCTCACGCAGATCATGGTGGCCGCCACTTACCCGTTGGAGGTGGTGGAAGCACATCAATGGCAGCAACATAACCCCGGGCTCACCGGCTCCGCCCTCACGGAGGCGGCTCAACAGCAGAACTGGGACGCCAGCGTGCAAGCTCTCGTGGTCTTTCCGGACGTTCTCAAGCGCCTGAATGACGACGTCACATGGACTACGAATTTGGGCAATGCTTTCCTGGCACAACAGGCGGAAGTGATGGACGCCGTCCAGAGACTGCGCCAGAAGGCTCAACAAGCGGGCAAACTGCAGTCCACGGCGCAGCAAACGGTGACCACCGCTCCCCAGGCGGACGGACCGCCCGCTATCGAAATCCAACCGGCCGACCCCAACGTGGTCTACGTGCCGGTGTACAACCCGGCGTGGTTTTGGGGACCGGCGCTCTATTATCCCTACCCGGGATGGTACTGGCCGCCGGCGTATGGAGCGGGGATTTACTTCGGCTGGGGGCCCGGGATCAATATGGGCTTCTTTTTCGGCGGTGGATGGGGCGGATGGGGCGGATGGGGCTGGCACCCGGGATGGGGTGGACGCAGCGTCATCGTCAACAACACGTTCATTCATCGCTACAACTTCAATTCGGGCCATCTGGCGCAGTTGCACGGGACTTCCGTGTGGGCGCACGATCCGGCACATCGCGGCGGCGTACCCTATGCGCGCCCCGAGCTGGCGAACCGGTATCAGAGCTCCGTGCGCGACAATCTGCGGACTGCTGCCACCCAGCAGGCGCGGCAGGCAAACTCGCCATCCAACGAGCGCATCGGCAATCGCAGCGTGCCGCAGAGTAATTCGCGTGGCGGACTATTCGGCGGGATGGGCAACGGACAGGCCGCCCGAATCAACAGCGATCACGGTTACTCGAGCCTGGGCGCGGGCCGGACCGGCGGTGGCGGCGGTGGAAGAAGGAGATAGGAGGCAGCTATGAAAACGACTATCCTACGGCCGATTTTCACCGCGGGCGCGCTAGCGGGTTTGACGCTGGCGCTTCTTCCCGCGCAAACGCCAACCTCACAGCCTGTTTTCGCGACGCCCGAGGAGGCTATCCACGCTATCGGCGACGCGGCGGAACATAACGACGCCGCTACCATGCTGAAGCTGCTCGGGCCGGCGGGCAAAGAGCTTGTGGCTCCCGCCGATGACGCCGGCGCGCGCGAAGATCGCGCGAATTTCGCCCGCATGGTGCATGAGAAAGTGCAGGTGGAGCGTGACCCGACCAATCCCAACCGCGTGACTGTCGCGGTGGGCAAAGAGGATTGGCCGTTCCCGGTGCCGTTGGTGCGCAACAAGGCAGGCAAGTGGTATTTCGACGCGGAGCAGGGCAAGACGGAGGTTCTGGCGCGCCACATCGGGCGCAACGAATTGAACGCCGTCGAAGTGTGCCGCGGCTACGTGGAAGCGCAACAGCAATACGCGAATGTGGACCGTGACGCCGACGGCAACCTGGAATACGCGCAGAGAATCGTCAGTTCACCCGGCAAGCAGGACGGACTCTATTGGGAGGGGCAGCCGGGAAGTCTGGTCCCCAAGTCATTCGCGGCGGCTGCCGAGGCGGCGGCTGAGGCGGGCAAGAAGCGGGAGCCTTATCACGGATACTATTACCACATTCTGAAGTCGCAGGGCGCGGCCGCCGAGGGCGGCGCGGTCGATTACGTGGTTAAGGGCGAGATGATCGGGGGGTTTGCGCTGGTGGCCTGGCCGGCCGAGTACGGCGTGTCGGGTGTGAAGACATTCATCGTGAACCACCGCGGCATCGTCTACGAGAAGGATCTGGGACCGACTACTGCCGCACTGGCGCGCCAGATGACGCAATTCAATCCCGATAAGACGTGGCATCCGGTGGAGAAGGAATAGACGCCTTCACCACGGAGTCACTCGCAACCTTCCGGCTGGCGGTGCGAAAGTAACGGACTCAGAGTGGCGCTCGTCCTGCGGTCGACTTCGCCGCGTCTTTTTCGGATTCGGCGGGGATGAGATTCACTTGCACGCTGGCCTGGCCGCTCTCGCCCACAGTGACGGACTCTCCCATACCTTCCAGAGGCTTCATGAATTCGGGATCCCTCCAGGCGGTGGACTCCGCATCCTCCCAGGCATAGACCTTGTATTCGCCCGGGAACACGCATTTGAACGCGAATCGGCCAAACTGGTCCGTGGTCGCGTGCTGGTAAAACTCGGCGATTTGCGCCCGCTCCTTTTCGTTCGGAACCAGCACAACGGTAGCCCCGGCCGCCGTCTTGCCGGTGTCCCGGATCTTCGCCACGCCCGAAACCGTCGCCGCTTTTGGGCTCACCAGCACGTAGATAGGCGTCCATTCCGATTATAAAAAATCCGTATAATTGGAATGCTTGAACAATATTGCGAAGCCGATCCAGTGGCTCGGAGACAGCCGGGACCGCCTCCGAAGGTTCCCCCAGGCGGCACGACGCGAAATCGGCTATCAGTTGAGTTTGATTCAGGCAGGGCGTTCAGCCAGCGACTGGAGGCCGATTGCACTCGTCGGCACTGGAGTCATTGAAATTCGAGTGCATGCGGATGGTGAATATCGCGTTTTCTATGTTGCCAAGTTCGAGGACGCCGTCTACGTGTTGCATGTGTTCGCAAAAAGACACGGAAGGCATCCTCATTGGACGTTGAGCTGGGGAAGAAGCGCTACCGTGAATTGTTGGAAAGGCAGAAGTGATGCGAGCGACAAAAGGCAGTGAAAATGTTTTCATAGACTGCGGATTTCCACCCTCGGAGGCGGAAAACCTCCGTATCCGCGCGAAGATGATGATGGCTCTGACCAACTACATACAGGAGAGGAAGATCACTCAATCTCGCGCTGCCAGAATCATGGGTGTATCGCAGCCGCGAATCTCAGACTTGGTACGCGGCAAGATCGGGCTGTTTACGATCGACACACTGGTTAACATGGTGACCTCAACCGGCCTGAAAGTAGACGTCGACATAAGGGCCACCAGGCCAAGACCAAAGAACAAGCAGGTTGCCTGATCCGCGAATACGATCCCACACAGTGTACCCGCAGGCTTACGGTTTCCAGCCAAAGCTTGTAGGCACAATGCGCGAGGATGCCTGCCGACACGGCAGCCGACCAAGCCCGATCTGCACGGACTGTATCGGAGTTGTGCTCCTCCTGTTGTTGACTTCGTCTTGTCTTTTTCGGATTCGGCGGGGATGAGATTCACCTGCCTACCGGCTTTGTCGCTCTCGCCCACAGTGACCGGCGTCCCCCTGCCTTCCAGAGGCTTGATGAATTCGGGATCCCTCCAGGCGGTGGACTCCACATCCTCCCAGGCAAAGACCGTCTATTCGCCCGGAGCGACGCTTTTGAAGCGAATCTGCCAAACTGGTTCGAAAGACTTCCTCGCAATTCCAGGATCTGTGCGCGTACTATCGTTGGTAGTTATGTCCGGCAGCAGTTATGTTGCTCATGGAGGTCAGCGGAACCAGATGGGAAAAATGAATCGGCGCAGCGTCATTCGAAGAGCGGGGTTGGCGTTGCTGGGGACGGGCGCCGCCCTCGCGTCGGAGCCTCAGGCATTGCCCCAACGCGGGGCGAAGTCGCCAGCGCCATCGAATGCCAGGCCGGACGACTGTAACTGCTCGCTCGCCAGCGATGGCTCGCCGCTCGATACCGGAACCAGCGAGGTCCGCCCGGTGATCGAACGGTATCAAGTGGAACTGCGCGATCTGAACCGCGTTTACCCGCTTCCGGGTTCTCCCCTGCGACAGGCGAAACTGGAGAAATTCTACGCCGATCAGTTGCAGTTGTTGGAGAGAATCAATTTCGATCCGCTGAGCCAATCGGGCAAGGTGGACTACCTGCTGATCCGTGACCGGCTGCTGCGCGAGCAGAAGCAATTGGCGAATGAAGGCCGGCAGGACGCGGAAGTCGCGGCGCTGATCCCCTTCCAGCAAATCATTATCGGCTTCGAAGAGTCCCGCCGGCGCATGGAAACGGTCGATCCTCAGAAATCCGCCGCGGCGCTTGTGCAAGTAAACGCCGGGATCGCCGACGCGCGGAGTTCGGCGTCCTCCTCCAAGGCGAATCCGGCAATCCTCCACCGTGCCGCGGTGCGTCTTACCCAATTGCGCACCACGCTGCGCACCTGGTTCAACTTCTACGATCTCTACGACCCCAAGTTCTCCTGGTGGGTGGACGGCGAGTATAAGAAGGCGAACGAAGCGCTGGACGCTCACGCCCAGTCTCTCCATACCGCGTCGGGATTCCCAGGCAGTCTCGATACCGGAACCCGTGATGGTGGACGGGGAGACTCCGAGGAGGGGGAAGACCGGAACCCAACGCGCGCCAACGGTCCGCTCGGAAGCAACGAAGAATTGTCGGGCGCCGGGCCCGCCGGCAACGATGCGTTGCTCGATGCGCTGCAGGCGGCGATGATCCCCTACACTCCGGATGAGCTGATTGTGCTGGCGAATCGCGAGTTCGCCTGGTGCGACAAAGAGATGCTGCGCGCGTCCGGCGAAATGGGTTTCGGCAGCGATTGGAAGAAGGCTCTGGAAGGCGTCAAGAACAAGTACGCCGAGCCCGGGCAAATGATCTACCTGGTGCGGGACCTGTCCCGGGAAGCCATCGAGTTTGTCGAAAAACACGATCTCGTTACGCTACCGCCGTTCCTTAAGGAGGACTATTGGGAAGAGGCCCTGACACCGCAACAGCAGCTAACTTCCCCGTTCTTCCTCGGAGGGCCTGTCATTGAGGTGTCCTCGCCGGCGAGCACCATGACGATCGAACAACGGCTGGAGAGCCTGCGCGGAAACAACATCTACTTCGCCCGCGCCACCGTATTCCATGAGCTCATTCCCGGCCATCACATGCAGGAATACATGACGCAGCGGTACCGAACCTACCGCGGATTATTTACCACACCGTTTTGGATTGAGGGGATGGCGTTCTATTGGGAGATGCTGATGTGGGACCTGGGCTTCACGCACACGCCCGAACAACGCATTGGGGCGCTGGTCTGGCGCATGCACCGGTGCGCGCGCATTATTTTTTCGCTGAGCTTCCACCTGCGCAAAATGACGGCGCTCGAGTGCGTCCGATTCCTGGTAGACCGCGTGGGATTCGAACACGCCAATGCGGAAGGTGAAGTGCGGCGATCGTTCAATGGCTCTTACCCGCCAATCTATCAATGCGCCTATATGCTCGGCGCACTGCAATTCTACGCTTTGCATAAGGAACTGGCCGGCTCCGGCAAAATGACCGATCGGGCGTTTCACGATTCCATGTACCGCGAAGGCGACATGCCCGTCGAGATGGTCCGGCTGGCCTTGAATGGACAGAAGGTCACGCGCGACTATCGAACCAGTTGGAAGTTCTACGGGCCTTTGGCCTGACGCCCGGTTCGATCTGCGAGAACACTAATTCTCACCGCCGAGACAAGAGGCGCGGAGAAAAACAAAAAACAAGTCAAAACCGGAGGGCGCAGAGAGGCCTCCCAAGAAGCTCTGAGGACTTTCCCTTGCCGCGAAGGAAATGAACCGACGCCGATGCCGGAAGCCTCCGCGTCCTCCGCCACCTCCGTGGGCTCCGTTTTTGCCTTTGACTTTTCTCTGTGTCTCCGTGCCTCTGCGGTGAAATATTCTGTTGGACTCATGCCCCCCGCGCTACCATGATTTCTTGGAGCAATTCGCACTTGAGTTCGATCTCTTCCCGGAACGCCGCATTTTCTCGGTCAGTGAACTGAACGCCGCCATTCGCGGACTGCTTGACCAGGAGTTCGGCGACATCTCCGTCTCGGGCGAAATCTCGGGCCTCAAACTGGCCGCCAGCGGCCATTACTACTTCACCCTCAAAGAGCGCGATTCGACCATCAAGTGTGTCGCCTTCCGCTCCTCGCATCGCTTCTGGAAATTTCGCCCGCAGGATGGCCTGGCGGTGCTGGCGCGCGGCCGCATCGACGTCTATGAGGCTCGCGGCGAATATCAACTGCTGGTCGAAATGCTCGAACCGCAAGGTCTCGGCGCGCTGCGACTGGCCTTCGAGCAGCTCAAAAAGAAACTCGCTGCTGAAGGACTCTTCGCGCAGGAGCGCAAGCGCCCGTTGCCTCGTTTCCCACGCCGCATCGGCATCGTGACGTCGCCCCGCGGCGCGGCGATCGCCGACATGGTCGAGATTCTCTCGCGCCGATTCCCCGGGATCCACATCCGCATCTTCCCCGCCCAGGTGCAGGGCGAGGGTTCGGTGGAGGACGTCTGCCGCGCGATCCAGTGGTTCAGCCGCTCGGGCTGGCCCGACCTCATCATCGTAGGCCGCGGCGGCGGTTCGCTGGAAGATCTTTGGACGTTCAACGAGGAGGCCGTCGCTCGCGCCATCGCGGCCTGTTCGGTTCCGGTCGTCTCGGCCGTGGGCCATGAGACCGATGTCACCATCGCCGATTTCGTGGCCGATCTGCGCGCACCCACTCCTTCGGCCGCCGCCGAAATGGCGATCTGCACCCGCGAAGAGCTGCTCGACAGGCTGGCCGGCTGCCGGTCGAAAGCCGTGCAGGCCATGCGCTATCGCTTGGCCATGCTGGAGCGCCGACTGCGCAATCAGGGCGTGGACCGTGCCTTGGGCGTGCTGCATCGCCGCGTGGGCCGCGGTCTGCAGCGCGTCGACGAGCAGGAATTCCGCCTGCGGGAACGCGTCCGCCTGGCCATCGAGTCGCGCCAGCGAGCGCGCCGCGCGCTCGACGAACGGCTGCGCCGCTTCGATGTCCGCCCCCGCCTGGCCGCCGCCGCCCGACGGCTGCAAGCGGCCGATACACGCGCCGCCCAGACCATGCGGCTGTGCATCTCCCGCCATCGCAGCCGTCTGGAGCAACTCTCGGCCAAGCTCTCGCAGTTGAGCCCGCTGCTCATTCTGGAACGCGGGTACGCCATCGTTTCCAACCAGTCCGGCATCCTCAAAGACGCTGCCGCCGCGCCCGCCGGCTCGCAAATTCACGTCCGCCTCGCGCACGGCGGCCTCGACGCGCAAGTGGAGTAGTGATAGCATCCGAAGCATGCTGCGAATTTCTCCGTTGACGTTGGGGCTGGCGCTGGTTTCCACGCTCGCAATCGCGCAAAATCAGCCGTCCAAAACGTTCGACATGTATGTCATCGATACCGAAGGCGGGCACGCCGTGCTCTACGTATCGCCCACCGGCGAATCGCTCCTCGAAGATACCGGCAACCCGGGCACGCGCGACCCCGACCGCATCATGGAAGCCATCCACGCCGCGGGCGTCACGCAAATCGACCACTTGATTCTCACCCACTATCACATCGACCACGTGGGCGGGCTGGCGGAGTTGGCGAAGCGAATCTCCATCAAACACTTCATCGATCACGGCGCGACCGTGGAAGCGCGCGAGCAGGTTCCCGATTTCCAGAAAAACTACGCCGAGCTGTATAACGCGGCCAAACACACCGTAGTGAAGCCCGGCGACAAGATTCCCTTCGCGGGCGTGGATGTCACGGTAGTGACCGCGGCGGGCCAGGTAATCAAGTCGCCGCTGCCCGGCGGCGGCAAGCCCAATCCGGCCTGCGCGGATTTCAAACCGCGCGACGAAACGCACGTCGACCCCGAGAATCCGCAATCCGTCGGGGTGGTCTACACGTTCGGCAAATACCGCACCGTCAACCTGGGCGACTACACCTGGAACGCCGAGGAAAAGCTGATGTGCCCGAATAATCCCATCGGCAAAGTGGACCTCTACCTCACGTCGCACCACGGCATCGATCAGTCGGGATCGCCCGCGCTGGTGCACGGGTTGGAGCCCGAGGTGGCGGTCATGCACAACTCCACCCGCAAGGGCGGCGCCGTCCAGACCATGCAGATGCTCTACACTTCGCCTGGGCTGGAGAACGTGTGGCAGCTCCACTGGGCGTACGCCGCGGGCCTGGAGTGGAACACACCCGGCGTGTTTATCGCCAACATCGAAGAACCGGAAGTGGTCGCCGGCGTCCTGACGAAGACGCCCCTGGGCGGCCGCGGCGGCCACAACACCGGCCCGGCATACTGGATCAAGGTGTCGGCGCGCGCCGACGGGTCGTTTACGGTCACCAATACGCGCAATAATTTCAGCAAGACTTACCGCGGCAACTGAGGCAAAACCCCGCTCTCCTTATGGAGTAGTCGACGGATAGCATTGCCATCAAGGAATTGACGCTGTCAATTTTACGTCGACCCGGCGGCGCGCCAATGACACCGCAGTTTCCGCGATTTGTCCGTGGCAGCACAGTTGCATGCAACCTGCCGGGTTAATTCGCCGGCGGCTGCATTCCGGCGTCACGGAAAGGACGCCCATGTCAAAACTCTCGACACATGAGTTGGACCTCGCAATTCAGCTTTCGTTGGTCGCCAAAGTCAAAGAAGCCGCGCAGCGATATACGGCTGAGCCGGCCGAATGCGGATCCACCGCGCTGCGGGCGTACATCTCGGCGTTGGAATGCCTGGCTGAACATATCGAGGCCAAGTGCCGTGAGTCGCAGCTGTTCGAAACGGCGGCGCTTTCCGCGCACAGGCTCCGCGCCAAGAGCTCTCTCTCCGAAACTGCCAAGCCGGGGACCAGCCATCGAGTCATTCCCTTCCCCGCGGCCCACGGCTCGGGCGGCTCGCCTTTCACAGCAGCCTGATCCGCACAACCATGCGCGGACCCCATCGCGATCGACGGAGCTTCGCGTAACGGCGGACCGGCCGGAAAATCAATTTCTCACAGAGGCACAGAGAGCACGGAGAAGAAAAGAATCTTGTCTGTGGCCTCTGCGTCTCCGTGAGAATCTTTGATTTTGGCGCTCACGGCCCGCTGACGAACCGATCGTGTAGGCCGATTCCCGGACTTCCGGCGGGTTAGACTAGAAAGTTCCCATGCTTCTCTTTCAGTTGGGACTGCTGCTGCTGCTCCTGCCGGTTTGCAGTTTCGCTCCAGGCTTCTTCTTCATCCGTAAGCTGCGCTGGAACCCGCTCGAAAAACTCTGCGGCTCCATCGGGCTATCGCTGATTCTTCTCTATCTCGCCTGCTGGGGAATCTATTGCGCCGGCGCTCGCGGCGATAACATGCCCGTTCACCGCGCACCGTTCGCAGCGGTCGCACTGGTCTGTGCCGCGATGGGGGCAATCTGCTGGAAGGACATCCTGCGCCTTCTGCGGATCTCGTCGGTAAAACAGGCGCTGGCCGGCTTCGGATTCCTCCTCTTATGGACGGCCGTGCTGGCGGCGATCGTGCGAAATTTCTCCGGCGCGCTCTGGTTCGGCGATTGGCTGGAGCATTTTCAGCGCAGCTTGTTCTTCCTGCGCCACTTTCCCGCCGGCGTGGAAATCTTCCCGGGCTATGCTTTGCCCGCGCGGCCGCCCATGATGAACGTGTGGACGTCGTTTTTCATGGCGCTCACCAGCGATCGCTTCGAAGTCTTTGAGGCAGTCTTCCTCTGTCTGAATCTGCTTCTGTTCCTGCCCTGCTATCTGATCATGCCCGCGCTCGGCAGGCGAGCCAGGCGGCGCACCTGGCTATTGGTGCTGTTGTTCGCCTCGAGTCCCCTGGTGATGCAGAACACCACTTACACCTGGACGAAAGCGGCGGCTGCATTCTACGTCGTGCTGGCTCTCTGGTTCTACCTCGCCGGATGGCGCAAGCGCGACAACGTGCGCACCACGGCGGCATTTGTAGCGCTGGCTGCCGGCCTCATGGTCCACTATTCAGCCGGCCCGTATGTAGCGATTCTGACGCTGCATTATCTGATCCGCGTCTTTCCGCGGCGACCGAATAAATGGCGCGAACTGGCAGCGATCGCTGCCCTGTGCGGTTTCCTGGTAGGCACGTGGGTCATCTGGTCAATCGCCGTGTATGGTGAGCGCATCACATTTGCTTCGAATACCACAGTGACATCGAGCCAGCAATATGCCGGCAGCACGCTGGAAAAGATCAAGTCGAACCTGGTCGACACGATTGTGCCGATCGTGTTGCGCAATTCCGGTTTACTCGACCGCTTCAGCGCACAGAGGCCCGAAGGTAAGATTCGCGATTGGTTTTTTCTCTTCTACCAGGTGAATGCCATCTTCGCCATGGGCCTGTTGGGGGGACCGTTGGTGCTGTGGTTCACTTACCGCGCTTGGCGGCGGCCGCCGCCCCAAAAGCCGAAATCGCGGTCAAAACGGGAGGCGCGTAAGGCTCCTCCAAGTTCCCCGCCTGTAAGCCCCGAGCAGCGATTCTGGCAGATCCTGATCGTCGCCGGCGTGGTGCTGGGTATCGCGGTAGTGGGTGAGCGCGATCCGCTGGGAGTCGGACACCTCACGTTGCTTTCCTTGCAGGTAGTGGGGCTCGCGATGGTAGCGGCCGTCGTGCCGTGGAAGCGCGGCATTCTCACAATGTTGATTCTGGCCGGCTGCGCGGTGGACTTTTCCTTCGGAGTCTGGCTGCAGGCGCACGTGGAGGGATTGGACAACACCGCGGAAACGACGGTATTTCCCGGCCTGGAGTTCTCCAATGGCGCCCTTGGGGTGGTTGAGCCTGGACCGGACGCGCTTTCGGGCTCCGCCTGGAACAATTGGTATACCAAACACCGGCTGGCAGTCTTCGACCGGTGGCTGGCCGATCTCACTCGGCAGCACGGCAGCGATCCGCGATTCCAGGCAGCGCTGCCGGGATATCGCGGCCAGATGGAGAAGGCCCGCACCGAGGACGCCCAAAAATGGCAAAGTTGGTTTGCCAATCACGGCGGTGAAGTGACGTTGCTCGGCGATCATGTTGCGGCCTGGTCAACGGTATTTCAAGCGCTGCTCGTAGTGCTGTTTTTGGGGCTTGCTGGCAGCGTCTATCGGTGCGCTACTTAAAGACGCCAGCTTTAGCATCGCCAGCCATGCGGCGGCACAAGTCCATCCGCCAATTACGTCGGTCGGATAGTGGTAGCCCAGATACACACGCGAGAGCCCGACCAGCAGCACCGTCAACATCGCCACGGCGATCGCTGCCGCGCGTCGACGACGGTAGAATTCCACAAGGATGCAGGCCAAGAGGCCGTAGAAAACCGTGCCCACGAAGGCGTGGCCGCTGGGGAAACTATAGGTTTCCGCGGGCGTCAATCCGAAGAACACTGGGGGGCGCACCCGATGGAATGCCAGTTTCAGCACCTGCGAAACCAACTCGGCGCCGAGGCTGCCGGCCGCCAATAGCATGGCGTGTCGCCGGCGCCGGAGAGTCGCCAAACGCCAAACCAGCACCGTTCCGAGCGGTAACATTACCCACTCCGAACCGAGCATGGTGATGCCCAATAACAAGGTCGTCAGGAACGGCGAAGCCCAAGAGTGCACCGTGTCGCGAATCCACAAATCGAAGATCATGGAGTCGCCCGCGAGTACCCAACGCGCCAGTAGAGCAAACAGGAGCGCCGCTGCCAGCGCCACTGCCAACAGGTATCTGCGGACTGACACTGCTTCTACTGTAGCGTGCATGCTAGCATAGTCTTTCCAACCACCTTGATCAAAGCCGTCAAAGGAACCAGGGATTTACTGCCTCCATCCACCGAAGTGTGGAACCGCGTGGAAGCTATTGCGCGCGACGTGTTCCGAACTTACAATTACCACGAGATTCGTACGCCGATCCTGGAAGAGACGCAGTTATTCGCCCGCGGCGTGGGCGAAGAAACCGACATCGTCACCAAGGAAATGTACACCTTCCAGGACCGCGATGAGACCTCCCTCACCTTGCGTCCCGAGAACACCGCGTCAGTGATCCGCGCCTATATCGAGCACCATCTCGACCAGCGGCCCGGCGTCCAGAAGCTCTATTACATCGGCCCGATGTTCCGCCGCGAGCGTCCGCAGAAGGGCCGCTACCGCCAGTTTTTCCAGATCGGCGCGGAAGCCATCGGATCGGAATCGCCCGCGGTGGACGCGGAAGTTATCGAGATGGTGATGGAGTTGCTTTCCCGCTCCGGACTCCGCGATGCCGGGCTCTTGCTCAATTCGGTGGGTGACCACAATTGCCGCCCGCAATACGTCGAACGCCTGCGCCAGGAGTTGCAAGGCGTAGCGCCCCGGATGTGCGGCGATTGCCAGCGCCGTGCGGTCACCAATCCGCTGCGCGTGCTCGATTGCAAAGTGGAAGCCGACCAGCCGATCGTCGACAAGCTGCCCAGCATCCTCGATTACCTCTGCGAGCCGTGCCGCACGCATTTCGATGCCGTGAAGCAGTATCTCGACGATCGCGGCATCGCCTACGAAGTCCGCCCGCGCATGGTCCGCGGCCTGGATTACTACATGCGCACCACATTCGAAGTAGTGCACGGCGGCCTGGGCGCGCAGAATTCGGTGCTGGGCGGCGGCCGTTACGACGGGCTGGCCGAATCGCTGGGCTCCAAAGTGCACTCTCCGGGTATCGGCTTCTCCATCGGAGAAGACCGGCTGGTGATGAGTGTGGAAGGCGAGCAGAAGCCCACTCCTCTCGATCTATTCGTAGCGCCATTGGGCGCCGCCGCAACCCGTCACGCCGGAATCCTGGCGCGCGATTTCCGGCGCGCCGGCCACTCGGTGGAATTGGTGGAAGCGAAGCTCAAGCGGGCCATGGAACTGGCCAATAAGGCCGGCGCGCGATTCACCCTGATTATCGGCGACGATGAAATCGCCGCCGGCCGCTATACATTCAAGAACATGGCGAGCGGAGACCAGCAGAAGCTGACCCGCGACGAGATCCTCGCCGCTCTGGCCGCCGCCAAAGAATGAGACAATTCGATATGGAAACCTCTGTACCGCTGGATTTTCTCGGCGAGCTTCGCCGTACCCATATGTGTGGCGCTCTGCGCGCCACGGACGTCGGCAAGACCGTCGTCCTGATGGGCTGGGTGCACAAGCGCCGCGACCATGGCGGCGTGATCTTCATCGATCTGCGCGACCGCGACGGCATCGCTCAAGTGGTGTTCCATGAGGATGCCGGCTCCGAGATGCACCTGCGCGCCGAACTGGTGCGGCCCGAGTACGTGATCGCGGTGGAAGGCAAAGTCGAGCCGCGCGGCCCCGGCATGGTCAACCCCAATCTCGCGACCGGCGAAGTGGAAGTAGTGGCGCAGCGCATCTGGATCCTCAACGAATCGCGCACGCCGCCATTCCCCGTCGAAGATGAAGTCGGCGTGAGCGAAGACGTACGCCTGAAATACCGCTACGTCGATCTCCGCCGCCCGCGTATGCAGCGCAATATAGTGCTGCGTTCGAAGATCGCCATGGCTGTTCGCCAGGCGCTCTGGAACCAGGGATTCTTAGAGATCGAAACACCTTTCATGACGCGCTCCACGCCGGAAGGCGCGCGCGATTACCTGGTTCCCTGCCGTGTGCAGCCCGGTACCTTCTATGCGCTTCCGCAATCGCCGCAGATTTTCAAACAGATTCTGATGGTGAGCGGATTCGATAAGTATTTCCAGATCGTGCGCTGCTTCCGCGACGAAGATTTCCGCGCCGACCGCCAGGCGGAGTTCACGCAAATCGACCTCGAAATGTCGTTCCCGCAGCAGGAACGCGTCTTCGAGACCATCGAGCCCTTGATCGAACGCGTCTGCGAAGTGGCGGGATTCACAGTCAAAGCTCCCTTCCCGCGGCTCACTTACGCCGAGGCGATGCGTAGTTATGGCATCGATAAACCGGACCTGCGCATTCCGCCAATGCATCCCGTGCAAGACCTGCTGCCGGAACTGGCCGCCAACGGCTTGCCGCTGGTGGCGATTCACATCCCCGGCACAGGCGCGCCCAGCCGGAAAGAGCGCGACGAATTGAAAGCCTTCGGGCAGGAGCGCGGCCTGCGCGTCTTCGACGATGCCAAGCGCATGGATCGCGATTATCCCGAGCAGATGGCAAAAGTGCGCGCGCGCGCTGGCGCCGGCGAGAACGATCTGCTGATGTTGGCCGCCTGGGCCGGTGAGCCTAAGGGCCATCGTCCCGAAGAGACGGTGTACCAGGCTTGCGGCCAATTTCGTCTGCAAGCCGCGCAGAAGTTCAACGACCGCCACAAGCTGCTCGATCCCAAGAACCTGCAATTTCTCTGGGTGGTGGACTTCCCCATGTTCGAATGGGACGAAGAAGAAGGCCGCTGGAACGCCGCCCATCACCCCTTCACCTCGGTGCTCGATGAGGATCTGGAGAAGCTCACCGCCGACCCGGCGCGCTGCCGCGCGAAATCGTATGACCTCGTGTTGAACGGCGTCGAAATGGGCTCCGGCTCGATTCGTATTCATCGGCGCGACGTACAGACGCAGGTCTTCGCCGCTCTCGGATTCAGCGAGGATGAAGCGCGCCGCCGCTTCGGTTATTTATTGGAAGCGCTGGAATACGGCGCGCCGCCGCACGGCGGAATCGCGCTCGGACTCGATCGCCTGGTAATGATCCTCGCCGGCGAGACCTCGATCCGCGACGTGATTCCGTTCCCCAAGACGGCGCGCGGTACCGACCTGATGGCGGACGCTCCGTCGACGGTGCCCGAAAAGCAACTCCGCGAAATCGGCATCGCGATTCGCACTCCGGGGAAGTAAAGGGTGACCGCCGTATGACAACAAGACGCACATTTCTGGCCGCATCGGGCGCAGCCTAGATGCTGGCCGGTTCAAAAGGGCGAGCATTACGCTCTCCGCCAACGGCGATTTTCCCAAACCGAAGCTACGAGCACACCGAGACCCCCGGGACCCCGCGCCTCCGTGGCCTCCGCCGCCTCCGTGTGCTCCCGTTTTGCCTTTGAATTTGTTTTTCTCAGTGTCTCTGTGGCTCTGTGGTGAATATCTTTTGGTTGCGGCCAAGCCTATCCGCCGGCACACCAGCCACGACGCCACGCGATACTATCGAAGGCATGAAGCCTGTGCTGGTTCTACTGGCCGCCGCTGCCGTTATGCCGAATCTATCCCAGCTCCAAGAAATGAACGCGCGTTTCGCCCCCGTCAAGCCGAAGTACGACGAGTCTTCGCTCTCCGCCGGAGACCGCAATGCCTTGCCCAAACTGCTCGACGCCGCGCGCGTCCTCAACTACCTCTACATGGACCAACTGTGGAGCGGCACGCGCGCGCTCTACGCCAAGCTCCAGGAGGACAAGACCCCGCTCGGCCAGGCGCGCGCCCGCTACTTCTGGCTCAACAAGGGCCCCTGGGCCGACCTCGATGGCCACGCCGCTTTCATTCCCGGCGTGCCCGATCGCAAGCCGCTGGGCGCCAACTTCTACCCCGACGATATGACGCGCGACGAATTCGAAGCCTGGGCCAAGACACTCTCGCCGGCCGACCGCCAGCAGGCCGAGGGCTTCTTTACCGTGATCCGCCGCGATCCGTCGCACAAACTGACGTTCGTGCCGTACAGCAAGGCTTACGGAGCGGATTTACAGCAAGCAGCGGGATTGCTCCGCGAAGCCGCTGCGCTCACCGATAACGCATCGCTGAAGAAGTTCCTTACCTTGCGCGCCGACGCCTTCCTTTCCAACGACTATTACGCCAGCGACGTAGCGTGGATGGACCTCGATTCGCCCCTCGAGATCACCATAGGCCCGTACGAAACATACAACGACGAATTGTTCGGCTACAAAGCCGGGTTCGAAGCCTACATCACCATCCGCGACGAGAAGGAGACCGGCCATCTCAAAGAGTTCGCCGGCCGCTTGCAGGAAGTGGAGAACAACCTGCCGATCGAGGCGCGCTACCGCAATCCCAAGCTGGGTGCGGCCGCGCCCATCCGCGTGGTGAACGAAGTTCTGGCCGCCGGCGACGGAGCCCACGGCGTGCGCACAGCGGCGTTCAATCTGCCCAACGACGAGCGCGTGGTGCAGGAGAAGGGCAGCAAGCGCGTCATGCTGAAGAACATTCAGGAGGCCAAGTTCGACAGCATCCTGGTGCCCATCGCCGCGCGCGTCCTGCCGCAGAAAGACAAGGAAGACCTCAGCTTCGACTATTTCTTCATGCACATTCTGGCGCACGAGCTCAGCCACGGCATCGGGCCGCACCAGATCCACGTCAACGGCCGCGATACCTCGCCGCGCCAGGAATTGAAGGAGCTCTACAGCGCAATCGAAGAGGCCAAGGCCGACGTCACCGGCCTGTTCATGATGCAATACCTCTTCGACCACGGCATGGCGCACGGTCCCGCCGCCGAGCGCCAGCTGTACACCACTTTCCTGGCGTCGGCGTTCCGGTCGGTACGTTTCGGGCTGACCGAAGCTCACGGCAAAGGCATGGCATTACAGTTCAACTACCTGGCCGACAAGGGCGCGTTCGTGGCGGATCCTGACGGCACGTTCACGGTCGACATGGCCAAGATTAAAGACGCGGTTCGCGACTTGTGCCACGACCTGATGACCCTCGAAGCCCAGGGCGATTACGCCGCCGCCAAGCACATGCTCGATACACTGGGCGTGATCCGCCCGGACATGCAGCACGCGCTCGACGGCCTTAAAGCCCTGCCGACCGACATCGACCCGGTCAATGAATAGTCTGACCGGCGGCGAGAGGCTTGCGGACCGCCTCTTCGAAGCCTTTCACCAGATGGATCGCCAGCCGGTCGAAGAAGCGGCCTAAGCGCCGGTCCAATTCGCCTTCCGCGTACAACTCGACAGTGCTGTTGGAAATCATGTGTTCCTGGGCGAGGTCGAGCATTTTCTCGTGCAGCCGCGACATCCCGCGGAAAGCTTCGTGAAGAGGAATACCCTATGGAAGCAGAGCCGCCCGAGGCGCTCATAACGCTCGGTCAGGCCGCGCGCGTCGATTGCCGATGGGTTCGCAGCGGAGTTGCGCTGCAACGCGATCGATGATTTGGTCCCCATTGATTTCGATCGAATGGACAAGTCTGGTTGATAACATTTCGCATCCCTTACTTCTATGGGTAGCGCCGGCCCCGGTGGGGCAGCCTGATTTGATATGCTTTCGGCGTTACCGAACACTGGAGGGGGCACTGGGACGCATGATGCGACGGGCCAGGTTTGCAGTAGCCGGAATCATAGCGCTGGCATGGGCGTTGGCGCAGCAGCGCGGAGGCTCCGGACCGGCTTTCCAGGCAACGCCGGAAGATCTGGCGCAGATCGGCGCCAAGAGTCAACAGATCGAAGCGCTCGTCGAACAGGTCAAGGCGAAGCACACAGACCCCGATCTGATCGGCGACGTCGAAGTCTACGCCAAGGCCGGCCGTTTCCTGCAGGAATTTCCGGAACTCATTAACAACCAGAACGCCGTCGACCACGCCATGGCGGTCCTCGACCGCGGCATCGAGCGCGCCAATCAGTTACTAGCGGGCAATGCGCCGTGGAATACCGGAAAGAAACAAATCCACGCCTACTATGCGGCCCTGGACGGTTCCGTGCAACCGTACGCCGTCACGCTGCCCGACAATTACGACCCGAACAAACCCGCGCGTCTCTACGTTTGGCTGCATGGCCGCCAGAACAACACCACCGAAAGCGAATTCATCTTCGCGCAGCAGAATTTCCGTCCTGGCAATCCTCCGGTGGTCGATGTGGGACAGATTCAGGTGGATCTGTTCGGCCGCATCAACGGCCTGGGCTGGCATTTCGGCGGCGAGGCCGATGTCTTCGAGGGCATCGCCGCCATGCAAAGGCGCTTCAAGATCGACGACAAGCGCATCATCCTCCGCGGCTTCTCGCAGGGTGGCGAGGGCGCGTGGCATATCGCGCTCCATCATCCCGACCGGTTCGCGGCGGCGGAAATCGGGGCCGGCACATGGTCGCGCCGCGCGCAGATGCCGGGG
>Ga0182016_10000920_pt1 | contig 36256 bp, 39 predicted proteins | sample 712S2MmetaG_FD_120491 | JGI IMG/M metagenome (GOLD analysis project Ga0182016, IMG submission 120491) | Permafrost microbial communities from Stordalen Mire, Sweden - 712S2M metaG | ecosystem: Environmental > Terrestrial > Soil > Wetlands > Permafrost | place: Sweden: Stordalen | collected...
AGGCTTGAGAGCATCGGGCGTGAGCACCCAGGGTATGCGCTCGGTCTTCATGGCGAGCCACCAGCCGTCTTTGTACATCCCCCGGTTGCCGACGGTTTCGAAGTACTGCTGCGGGCGATGCTCGGCTGCCGCACCGTTCGTGAAGGTGGCTGCGAACGAGGAGCCGTGCATCGGCTCCTGGTCGATGCCGTCCACGGTGTCGGGTTGGGGGATGCCGGCCAGTGCCAAGATGGTGGGAGCCACGTCGATGACGTGGGTGAACTGGGGGCGTAGTTCGCCGGCGTTCTTGATGTGACCGGGCCAGTGCACGACCAGTGGATTGCGGGTGCCGCCGAGATGCGACCCCACCTGCTTGCCCCACTTGAACGGTGTGTTCCCGGCCCATGCCCACGCGGCCGAGTAGTGGGGGTCCATGATCGGGGAGCCCCATTCGTCGAGGCCGCCGTAACGCTCCGAGAGTTGGAGCTGCATCTCGTCTGTGAGCGGGATGCCGTTTTGCATGGTCAGCTCGTTGAAGGATCCGGTGACCGTTCCTTCCATGCTTGCGCCGTTGTCGCCCCAGATCCACAAGATGAGCGTGTTATCGAGTTCGCCCAGCTCGTCGACAGCGTCGATCACCCGGCCGACGTTGTAGTCGGCATTCTCCGAGTAGCCGGCATAGACCTCCATCTGACGGGCGTAGAAGGCCTTGAGCTTCTCGGGAACGTCGTCCCATGCGGGGAACGCCTCGTCGCGGGCCGTCAGCTCGGCGTCGGCGGGAATCACCCCCAGCTCCTTCTGACGGGCAAACGTCTCCTCACGGAGCTTGTCCCATCCCTGGTCGAACTTCCCCTTGTACTTGTCGGCCCACTCCTTCGAGACATGGTGCGGCGCGTGGCTGCAGCCTGTCGAGAAATAGAGGAAGAAAGGTTTGTGTGCGTCCTGGGCGCGAACGGCGTGCAGCCATTCGATCGACCGGTCTGCCATGGCATCGGGGAGGTAGTAAGGGTGCTCCTCGTCGTAGAACTCGGAGGGAGTACCGATGATCTTCTGGTTCTCAGCCAGGCACGGGTCCCACTGGCTCGCTCCGCCGCCGAGGATCCCGTAGAAGTAGTCGAACCCCCAGCCATTCGGCCAACGATCGAACGGACCCGCGGGGCCCTGCTGGCCGTCGGGGGTCAGGTGCCACTTGCCAAAGGCGGCGGTACTGTACCCGTTTTCTTTGAGAATTCGGGGAAACGGCGCACAGTCGCGTGGCAACGTTGCGGAGTAGCCCGGGAAGCCGCCAGCGAACTCACCGACCGAGCCGAACCCGACCGCGTGGTTGTTTCGACCAGTCAGCAGTGAGGCTCGTGTCGGTGAGCACAAGGCCGTGACGTGGAATCGGTTGTAGCGGAGACCTTCCTTCGCTATTCGTGTGTAATTCGGCGTCTGGATCGGGCCGCCAAACGTGCTCGGATTCCCGAATCCGGCGTCGTCAATCAGGACGAGGAGCACGTTCGGTGCACCCTCGGGTGGTATCGGGTGACCGATCAGGTTCCAGTCCGGTCTGGATCCGTCGAGCGTCTTGTTCGCCACCCCAGAGAATGGTGCCCGACGGATCGGGAGATGGCTTCGATCGATATCGCTCATGTTGGTCGTCCTCTCTCAAAGTGTTCCGTCTCGCCCGTAGTTACGCCCCTATTCGGCACCGTCCCCTCGAATGGCACTCTACGAAGGATCCCTTGCGGAGAGCATTGGCGCTGGTTCCATCCCATCTGGAATCCGGTGCCCACGAGTGGGCCTGGGCCTTGCGCCGGGACAGCCTTGGGGAGTGTCATCGCCACCTCACGGAGGTCCCTGCCTCGGTGATCCGACGCCTCCGGGGTCGACTGGGGTCATACTGAGCATGACCAGCACCAGTGATTCGATGCGACCGATCAGGCCGTAGAGGCCTGCCTGGTCCAGCTCTCCGGTCAGAAGACGTGTGTCGCCCTCGACCGTCTGGATCCGGACGTCGCTGAATTGAGCACGAATTACGTCACTGAACTCACCGCGCACAACGATCTCGTACCGTGGCATCATCGAACCCACGGGGCAATTGATGAATGCCCAGGGCCGGCTTCGCATCGCCCTCAGAGGGGTGATTGTGCAAATTCCCAGTATGAACCCTGGTCGCAACGCCTGGGCTCGCCTTGCTGTCGGCACGTCCTTCGGTAACTGGATCGCTGGAAGCTCCCGCCGAGGGCGACGTACCCCTTTGACGACAGGAGACAGCGGAAGGTGTAGGCAAAGTTCTTGCCGCAGGCTGGCGCCCGCCCTTTGTGGGAACCATTGCGTGCCGGTCGGGGTGCCCATCCGCGGCCGTCGACACATTGGCGGCGCCGGTATCTGGCAATGGTTAGCGATTGATCGCCAAGATCTCGCGGCCGCCGCCAACAGGAACAGACCACTAGGGGTCCGTCGAACCCGGAGTCGATTACGGCCTCTTTGTACTCGGCGAACAGACGCGCTGACGAAGCACGCCTTGACGGCGACGCTGGCTGTCGACGCTGGAAGCGAAGCTGCGACTGTTTTGCGACGGGAACCGTGGAACCAGCGGCCTTGTGTATCGATTCGCAATTCACCCGTGGGAGGGTGATGAGGCCGGACTAATCCACTGTCAGACTCAGCAATTGCGCAGCACACTGTGGAAGATCGAAGTCGAGCCACAAGGGAGAGAACCCATGGAAGAAAGTGGAGAAGGCTGGCTGATCTTTGCTGGCGTCGCCCTGTTGATAGCTGGAGTAATGAGGATCTTTGACGCTATCTGGGCGTTCAGGTACCACGGAGTCCTACCCTCGAACCTGGAGGACGCGATCTTCGGACATAGCCTGGCGACCTATGGCTGGGTCTACCTGATCGTCGGCATCGTAGTCATACTGGCCGGCTTCGGAGTGATGGTCCGCTCTCAATTCGCACGTTGGTTTGGGATCATCGCAGCTGCCATCCTGGGTATTAGTGCCATCTGGTGGATGCCGTTTTATCCGGTTTGGTCCCTTACGTACATTGGGATCTGCTTCTTTGTCATTTACGGTCTAGCAGCGCATGGCAGCAGAGAGCCCGCCGCGCCGGCATGACCACTCATCGGGACGGCCCAGAAGAGAGAAGCAAATGACGTCTGCAGAAGTGACAAACGTTGAAGAGATGTTCGTGCAAGTGGCCCGAGGCTCGTCAAACTCGAAGAGCGAGCTCACTTTGAACGGGGTCTCGCCGTCGACCCTCTACTTCTCCGACCGTCCAGAGCGCGTGGTAGGTCACATGACAACTGAAGATTTCGTCGGTCAGTGGGCCATCGGCGACAACAGCTTCGCCGCGGATCCCCCGAACGCCGTCTTGTCATTTCTCCAGTCGGGGGACGACAGCCCCGAAGACTGCGTTGTCGTGCTGAAGAACCCCATGGTCGAAGGTGATTCCATCCACTACTCCATAGAGGTCCTGGAAGGCTCAGTACCGCCATTATCGGGAGCCTGTACCTTGTTCATCGATCCCCTGGGACGTCCCCTCTCGCCCGCATCGATGGCCGGAATGCGCCGGCGAGATCGGCGGCGGCGCATCTGAGTTGGGTACGGCTAGGGCCTTGCGGCGCGACACCTGATCATTCATGGGAACGAGACTGAAGGGTAGGAACAACAAGGGGGCGTTTGCCGTTCGCGCGAACTCGAATACTCTAGTTGTCGGGAATTCGCGTCACGACCCGTGCTCTTTGACCGGTCAAGTAATGGGGTAGGAGAGGACGTTGTCCGATGATTGAGACGAAGGCGGTGGCACACCCAAGCGTCAGCGAGCGTCGAGCGCAGGGTAAAGCGGCACGGGACAAGTCACCGCTCAAGGGGCATGGCGGATGGGCGCCAGCAGGTGACCGGCCGGACCCATTAGCGCTGCTCGAGGCACAGAATCTCACCCGGGAACCGGATTTGGTGCCCGTTCGCCACGGACGGATGATGGTTTCACCGTTCACCTTCTACCGTGGGGCGGCCAAGATCATGGCCACCGACTTGAAGGACACACCGACGGCCGGGCTGAACGTCCAGTTGTGCGGCGATGCACATCTCTCGAACTTCGGCGGGTTCGCGTCACCTGAGAGGACTCTCCTCTTCGATCTGAACGACTTCGACGAGACGTTGCCCGGCCCGTTCGAGTACGACGTCAAGCGCATGGCGGCCAGCTTCACTATCGCGGCACGCAATAACGGGTTCACCGCCGCCGACGCCTCCGCGTCAACGCTTGCGTCGGTGCGTGCGTATCGCGAGGCCATGACCGAATTCGCCACCATGGGCAATATGGACATCTGGTATGCCCGCCTGACCGAAGAACAGGTCATGGATGCGATCCGCTCCCTCACCAAGGGGGAAAAGACTAAGACTGCGGCCGCCCAGGTCAAGAAGGGTGCGAAGACGGCCCGGAAGAACGTGGAAAAGGCCCACACCCGCGACAGCCTGCAGGCACTCTCCAAGCTCGGCGAAGTGGTCGACGGCCGCTACCGGATCGTCAGTCAGCCGCCCGTGGTCATCCCGGCGCGAGACCTCGAAGCCATGTACGGATATTCGGGCGACGAGCTCCAAGAGATGGTTCACCATCAGTTCCGTGCCTACCGGTCCACTCTGCAGGAGGACCGCCGTCACCTCCTCGAGCGATTCGAGATCGTCGACATGGCCCGCAAGGTGGTGGGGGTGGGGAGCGTCGGCACCCGGGCCTTCATCGTCCTCCTCCAGGGCCGCGACGAGCAGGATCCGCTGTTCCTCCAAGTCAAGGAAGCGACAGCCTCCGTGCTCGAGGAGCACCTCCCCAAGAGCAAGTTCAAAGAGCCTGGCGAGCGAGTGGTCCAGGGACAGCGGCTGATGCAAGCAGCAAGCGACATTTACCTCGGCTGGACCAAAGGGGCCGAGGCCAATCGCCACCTGTACTGGCGCCAGCTGCGCGACATGAAGGGCTCGGTCCTGGTCGAGACTATGACGCCGATCACACTCGGGTTCTACGCTGGACTCTGCGGTTGGACCCTGGCGCGGGCGCACGCCCGCTCGGGGGACGCGGTGGCGCTCGCGGCATACCTCGGCAAGAGCGACAAGTTCGACCGGTCGGTCACGGACTTCTCCATCCGTTACGCAGACCAGAACGAGCGGGACTATCAGGCGTTCGCCGAGGCCATCCGATCGGGAGGGATCGATGCGGTCGAGGGTGTCTGACGTGACATGTCGGAGCCTTATCCACGTGTCCAGCCACGCTCCGACGCTTTACGGGGCGATCGCATCCTCTGGAACAATGACGGGAATCAGCGACAAGCCTGGGTCCTAGAAGGCCCTACGAGACCGTGAGAGCAGTTTTCTGTTGATAGTCGTCGCCCCAAAGGGAGTTGGCGGACTAGTTGAGGTCGTCGACGACACTTCGGACATCGATTTCCCGTGACGACATCCACCATCTCATTTCATCGTCGGCTCAGGACTTCCCCGACTGGTAGACCTCCGTCAAGATGTCGCCTTGCGCGGCACCCGAACCGGAGCTCCCGCCACCCCGACCCCGCAGAACGAATGCGATGACCACGGCCAGAGCTGCTCCGGCAATCGGACCAGCCACATAGACCCAATAGCCGGTGAAGGTGGTCGAAACCAGGTCTGGTCCAAAAGTACGAGCCGGATTCATCGACGCGCCGGAGATCGGGCTTGCCCATAATCCGGCCAGGGCGATGTAGCCACCGACCCCAAAGGCACCGATGATGCCGATGTTCTGTGCTCCTGACGCTGTGCCCAGAATGACGCTGACCAGGCCCATGGTAAGGATCAGCTCCATCCAGAACGCTGCCATGTTGGAGTACCCGTGCGCCGGATAGTTGGACCCGTACATGGCCGAGACGTTGATAACGGCATGCAGGAAGAGGGCGGCCAGCGTGGCGCCGATCAGTTGGACGACGACGTAACCGGGTACCCGCCACCAGGGAAAATCACGGCGAAGTGCGAAAGCGATGGAGACGGCTGGATTCAGGTGGGCACCCGACACCTTGCCCATGAACAAGATGATGGCCATGACCGTCAGTGCCGGTGCGACCACAGCGGCCGTTCGGCTGATCACGCCGGGGAAGGCGTGCCCCATCATTCCTCCACCGGCGGCTGCCAGTACGAGAAAGAAGGTCCCCAACAGTTCTGAGAAGAGTCGCCGCCACTCCTGACGAGGATCGTTGAAATCGGTTATCCGATCGACGACCTCTTGCTCGTACCGAGCGAGCGGGCCGATCGTGAGAGGTTCCTGCATCGCTGTCATCGGATACCCCTTCTACGAATCAAGATATTTTCGACCTCCGTCATGTTGGAGAGCAGGAACCCTCTGGCTACGGGTGACGTCAACGCTGAGCCGCTACGTGCGGCACCAAAGGACAGTGTGACTCGCGAAATCCGGCCGGGCATCACCCCCCAGAGGGTGATGGGGAGGGTGCTCGGACCGAGTTATCACCCCGTTCTGGGTGATGACTCTTGCGCAACGGCTGACGAATAATTGGGCCGACAAACTCACTCGGGTGCTGTCGCCAGCTTGCGATTGACAGCACCAGACACGAGTGCCGAATTGAGGTCACCATGGGTGCGAGCAGCAGGTACGAGCCCGTCGTAATCCTGTTCTTCCCCCTTCTCGACGGATTCAGTGACGGCGTCGCACCCCCGGCAATGGTGGAATAGGCGTGCGACATTCCGATTTGCACAGTGAGATCGATCCACGCAGCGGCCCTTGGCATGAAGGCAAGCCAACGTGATGATGCATACGCGGGTTCTCGAGAGCGCCGAACCGTCCCTGCCCGGGCCAACGACAGTGCGTGACCTCGAGCTCTCCCCCAACACCTTCCTTCAGGTCGCTCCCGGGGTCCGCACACGATGCGATCACGCTGGGCACGTCGTGGTCGACTCACCGGTGGGTACGATCATTGACATCGGGCCGAGAGGCTTCAGCATCTTGTCGCGGTTCTCTGAGCCAACGCGACTGGGTGACGTGATCGAGGGACTCGAGCGAGAGCAGGATCACTGGACGGACTTCGCACCAACACTGAATGCCATCAACATGCTCATCGAGGAGAGCGCGCTCGTGACGCCCGGCTTGGGGCGGCGTCCAACCAGTGGGTGGTCCGATCCGGTGGAGCACGCTCGGATGCTCCACGACGAACGGCGGACGGGTGATTACCTAGCCGCCATAAGCGCGGCGGTGCGTCCCAACGATGTCGTCCTCGATATTGGAACCGGGAGTGGCGTCCTCGCCGTTGCCGCGGCCAAGGCCGGCGCCAAGCGTGTCTACGCCGTCGAGGCGAGCGATATCGCCGATGTCGCTGAGCGTGTGTTCGCCGTCAACGACGTTCGAAATCGAGTAACCCTCCTCCCCGGCTGGTCGCGCGAGATGGACTTACCAGAGCCAGCCGACTTATTGGTGGCCGAGGTGATTGGCAATGAGCCCCTGGAGGAGGAAATCCTCGAGACGACGCTCGACGCTCGACGCCGGCTGTTGAAACCTGGAGCTCGCATGATCCCTCATGCGCTCACACTGCTCGTGCGCCCACTTCTGTTGCCCGAGGGAGAGGTCAGGCAGCGTGCGTTCGGGCGACAAGCAGTTGATCAATGGCGCGCTCTGTACGATATCGACTTCACACCTCTGCTCCAGGCAGCGTTCCCGGGCCCGACCCATACAATCACCGAGGGCGAAGTAGTCGCCACCTGGCCACAGGTCGGACCGCCGGTCGTGCTGGCGACACTTGATCTGTTGACCTTCGACGGGCTGTCAGTACGCGCGTCGACCGATGTCGTCGTCGATCCACCAGGTCAGGTCAACGCGATCGCGCTGACCTTTCGCGCCGAGTTGCACGGCGGTATCTCCCACACCGTCGATCCATGGCGGTGGCCGGCATCGAGCTGGGCGACGTCAGTGTGGGTTCTGACTGATCCAATCGAGGTCAGTGCTGGGTCGGTTCTCCGCGTCAACTACCACCGTCGGGTGCCACAAGCACCCGACGGAATCACCTATGAAGTCGTGGACGGCCGTGACAACGATAGGCAACTTCGAGCGACACCTCGCACTAACTCGCTTATGCCAATCCCATCACCCTCTCATTCTGGGCGTGATGGACTGCAAACCGTGTTGTACCCGAATCAACGAGGAGACAGGAGATAGTCATGGGAATGGTGCGTCGGCGTACTCGCCGTCGAACGATGATGGTGGCCGGCGGGATAGCACATAGGCGCGGCAGGGAGGAAGCAGAGCAGGAGGAGGCGCAGGGCGACCAGGGGTATCAGGAAGCTCCGCCCCCCGCCCCCCCGCCTCCTGCACCCAGCGTTGCCGACGCGACGGGCGAACTCGAGCGCCTTGCATCAATGCACCAGTCGGGCGCGCTCTCCGACGAGGAGTTCGCCGCCGCCAAGCAGAAGGTCCTCGGCGCATAGCGCGCTGCTGACCCGGATCGGAGTACTCATGACTGAATATCCCCGGGGCGCCACATTGCGCCGCGTCATCGAAACTTTCATCTCACCGGACGACGATGCCATCGAGAAGCTCGGCGAATTGTTCACGGATGACGTCACAGTCTGGACACCGAACATGCTGGCCGTCGGTGTCGTGGACCTCGCGGAGAACCTGATCTACCGCGAATCGGCGTTCTCGGACGTCGACATCCACTTCGACACCCTCGACATCTTCGGGAGCCGTGGCTTGGCCGAGTTCCGAGTCACAGGCACCTTCTCCGGCCCCTTCGTCATTGAAGAGGCGGCGGTGATCGAGCCCAACGGGAAGCGGCTCTTGCTCGGCGCAGCGGCTGTCGCGGATTTCAAGGGTGACAAGATCAAGGCGGTCCGCGCCTACTTCGACGACGCCAGCCTGCTGGAGCAGATGCTCGACGCATAGGGGGGGGACGAGCACCAGGCTCATGGGCCACCAGTACAGTGTCGTCTTCGAGCACGAGCCAGACCCGCTGGACCTGGCTTTCCTGGAGGAGCGCCTGGCAGAGGCCGCGGTGTCGGCGGCCGGCGTCGGCGACGAGCAGGAGTTCGCGGTGATCGTGCGCGACGGCGGGCGGATCGTCGCGGGGGCCTCGGGCGCCATGTGGGGCGGAGGGTGTCAGCTGCACGTCGTGTGGGTCGACCAGACGATGCGGCACGAAGGTCTGGGACGAGACCTCATGGCCGAGGTCGAACGTCAAGCGAAAGACCGGGGCTGTCGGCTGGTCATGGGCCTCACCTACGACGTCCTGACGGGCGACTACTACGAACGACTGGGCTACCGGACAGTCGGTCTCATCGAGAACTATCCAGCTGGCACGACGACGCGGTGGTATTGCAAGGACCTCTAAGGCTGCGGGCGTAAGGCGCGCGTCACGCTGCAGCCTTGGACTCGTCAGCTCTCCTCAGACGGCCACAGGCTTCTGATGACACTGCTTGGCCTTCTGGCCACTGCCGCATGGACATGGCTCGTTGCGCCCAGCCGCCGCGAAGAGTCCCATGATCTCGTCGGCATAGCGCCCCTGGCGCAGCAGCCCCGCCATGAGACGCATCGGCCCGTCGACGTGGTGGAAGAACTCCAGATAGCCGGCGCACAGGTAATTCAGGCCGGGCTCGCCATCGGCGGTCGAGATGAAGCGGTTCTTGGGGCATTCGCCGTGGCAGGCGAATCGCACGTCGCACGAGCGGCACTGGGCGGGCAGCGTGTCGCGCTTGGCGCTCCCGAAGCTGCGCTGCGCCGGCGAGGCGACCAGCTCGACCATGTGAGTCTCCATGATGTTGCCCAGGAGGTACGGAGGGTCCACGAAATGATCACACGAGTACAGGTCCCCGTTGTGCTCCAGGGCGAGTGCGTTGCCACACGTCTCGTTGAAGATACAAAGTGCCGGCGGCACTCCGGCCCACGAGGCGAGTGCGGCGTCGAACTGGGATACGAACACGGTGCCGACGTCGCTGCGCACCCACTCGTCGAAGACAACCTCGAGGAAGTGGCCCCAGCCCCCGGATGACACGGTGCGGTCGGTGACCGCCGCTTCCCCTGCGCCCTCGTCGCGCTCGACAATCGGAATGAGCTGAATGTGGCGGGCACCGAGCTGGTCACGAAAGAACCGGTAGACCTCGAGCGGGTGCCCTTGGTTGGCCGCATGCACCGTGCACAGGACATTCCAGTTCACGTCGTGCGCCTTGAGGCGGTCGAGACCACGGATCACCTTTTCAAACGTCGGGTTGCCCTTCTTGTCGACCCGGTAGGCGTCGTGGAGCTCCGCCGGCCCGTCGATGCTGATCCCGACCAGGAAATCGTGCTCGGCGAAGAGCCGGCAGAACTCGTCGGTGAGTAGCGTGCCGTTCGTCTGGATCGTGTGGCGCAAGTGTTGGCCCGGTCGTCGGTGCCGCTCACAAGCCTCGAGCGCACGACGGAAGAACCCGACACCCATGAGCGTCGGCTCACCCCCTTGCCAGGCAACCGTGACCTCGGTGTCGGCGTGCGACTCGAGGAGCTGACGCACGTACGCGTCGAGCACCTCGTCGGACATGCGAAACCGGTCGCCGGGGTAAAGCGCCTCCTTCTCCAAGAAATAGCAGTACCGACAGTCGAGGTTGCAGATAGGCCCGCTCGGCTTGGCGAGGACGTGGAAGCTGAGGGGGGCCGTCAGAGGGCGTTGGTCCGGCATAGCGGGCGCGGGTCTCGCGTGAGCCCACGCTTCACCCTTCCGGACGAACGCCACCGGGGCGTTTGGAGGCATGACCGATAGTACGCCGATGTCCGATACGGTTGATCCGTCGTTGCCCCTTCCCGGAATCCCAAGCAATAGAAGAGGGAGCTAAAAGCTGACATTCTTGGGGGTGTGGCTCTTGGACGACCGCTCATCGTCGGGTGGTGCAGGAGCCTCTGGCATGAGGCGGCTCCTCTGTTTCGCCGCTTCCGCTGGTCGTCATCGAGAACCAGAACAGCAAATCACGGACTTTGCGGGACTTTTGTCCTTAGTGACCGCATGGGCTGCCAGATACGTTTTTGCAGGGGGGTAGCCGGAAAGTGGTAGCGCAGTTGGCGTGCTTCATCGACCGCTCGAGCACAGCGCCCACGAGATGAAATTCGGCGTCGACTGCTTGGGCGCGCTTGATGCATCCTGGCAGCGGTCACGGTCATGCCGCGGTTTCCACCCGCCAGAACCAGAATGGAACCGAAATCATGAGCGACGTAGACCCGTGTGACTTATGCCTTCAATATTGTTTGCCGGAAGATTGAATCATGAAGGCTGACGCGCGTGCGTCGTTTGGATCCAGCGGGGCGGGCGGGGCGGCATCGGAAATTCTTCACGGCGTTCCCATGAGCCGGTTGACCATCCCCCATCCCATCGGCGACCGAATCCAGAGAAGGGCCCTCGTCGACCGCCTCGAGCGGGCGACGACGCAACTCGATCTCGTCGTTGCTCCTGCAGGTTTCGGCAAGACCACGGTCCTAACGCAGTGGGCGAATACCGCTGCTGTGGAAGTGGTCTGGGTCTCCTGCAGGGAGTCGAGCGGTCAGGACCTCGCCTTCTGGCACACCCTTGTCGCCGCGACTGCCCTGGCATCGCCGTCATTCGGTGGCGACGCCAGGCTCATTCTTGAAAGCAGTCAGCCGACCGAACGCGACCTCATTGGATCCCTCGCCAACGATCTCGGCGACCGAGTGGAGCCGATAGCGATCGTAATCGACGATTTCCACTTCGCCAAGCTGGAAAGAGGATCGCTGATCGGTCTCGCCGAGGCCATGCCTGAAGGCAGTCGGTTGATTCTATGCAGCCGTCGGGACCCGAGCTTTTCCCTCGCCAAGCTTCGACTCGACGGCGCCGTGTTCGAGGTACGTGCCCGCGACCTCGCGTTCACCCGAGCCGAACAGGACGAGCTCCTGTCCTCGGCGGGAATCGCGCTCGACGAGGATGACCTCGACCGATTGTACGGGCTGGTCGAAGGGTGGCCTGCGGGAACTCAACTCGCCGCCGCGGCGCTCCGGCGCTCCGGCGCGCCCTCGCGAGTAATCGATTCCCTGAGCGCCTCATCTCGAGAGGTGAACGACTATCTGGTCAATGAAGTGCTGGAGCAGTTGGGCGAAGACTTCAGTGACTTCATGACCGAGATTTCGGTGCTCGATCATTTCGACGCGACGCTATGCAAGGCAGTCAGCTCGCATCCCGATGCCGTTAAGCTCTTTGACGAGCTGCTCGCGAGCGACCTATTTCTCACGCAGGTGGACGGGACGGATCAGCGATACCGGCTACACCATCTCTTCCGGGACTTTCTGCGCGCCCGGCTGAAGTCACTCGGCGAAGCCCGGTTTCTCGGGGCATGCGAGCGAGCTGCTGCGGTGCTCGAGGAAGGAGGAGACCGCAATGCTGCGCTCGAGATCGCGATGATCGGAGGCGATGCCCAGCTCGCGGCAGCCATCGTGGTCAGAGCCGTGGAGACGTCCTTCGACATGTCCAACGAGGGCGATTCCCACGTCGCCATCCGCTCCTGGCTGCGACAGTACGGAAACGAAGCCGTCTACTCCGATCCTGAGACGATGTTGCAACTCCTCCTGGTGCTTGCCATGTCAGGTGGTCAAGACGTCACAGGCTGGCTCACCGAGGTGGAGCGTGCGCTTCCCGATGCCGACGCGTTCTTGCGTTCCCTCCTGCACGGGGTGTGGGCCGAGTCGGACCTGGCCCAAGGATCCTCTGATCACGCTCTGCCCCACAACGAGGTGGCTCTCCAGTGGGCCGAGAAGACGTCCCGGCGGCACCCGATCCTTGAAGCGCTTCCAGCGCAGCTGGTCGATATCTCCTTGATCGAAGGAGATCTGGTGGCCGCGAGCGACGCAATGGAGCGGTCTTCGGTCGCACCGCTACACCCTCTGGTCGGTGATCTCCTGCTCTCCGGCGCAAGAGCGTGGCTGGCCTTCTTGAGGGGCGAATTGGTACTGGCACTCCGGGAAGCTGATTTGGTCGATCAGCGTGCCGACGAACTCAGCGCCCCTTTCCACGCGATTGGTCGGATTCTCGTAGACATGGTTCACGCCGGCCTCGCCCTCGAACACGGCGAGCTGACCGTGGCCGAGGGATGCTTGGCCGCGGCCGAGCGCGCTGCTCGACTGAGCGGGCCGAGACCGCTCGAGTGCTACGTCTTGTGGTGGCAGGCCCGCCTTGCCACCGCACAAGGCGACCCCGACGCAGCATCGGTTTGTCTTACAGAAGCAGCACACCTGTTTCCCGCTCCGTCAGCGGCGGTGCTCGCCAACATGGCGCTCGAGCAGGTCCGCCTCATCGCGGCGTTCGCGCGCGGAGGGCTTGAGGAGAGCCTCAACCTCGAGATTCCCGATCGTATGGAGTCGCGGCTACTCCGAGCTCGGATCGCGATTGCCCAGGACAATCTTGAGCTGGCAACGGTTCTCCTTGGGCCCGCGAGCACGGACGCGACCATGCGCGAGCGTGTCGAGTCGGGAGTGCTGCGGGCGCTCGTCGAGAGTCGGAACAACGTTGAGGCAGCGCTCGTCGTCCTCCGAGATGCCCTGGTCCTGGCTCGCGCCGAGGGATTCGCTCGGACGGTCCTCGAACAAGGCGCTGGGGTCGGTCCGCTGCTACGCGCTCTGCCCTCTGACGCAACCATTGATGGATACGTTGACGAGTTGCTCACGCTGGCGGACGCCTCGATCGCACCTCTCCGAAAGGCCTCGACCGTGAGCCTTGTTGCACAGCTGAGCCCACGGGAGATGACGGTACTTCGATATCTCTCCAGTCGGCTCCCAACTTGCGATATCGCGGCGGCACTCTATGTCTCCAACAACACGCTGAAGTCCCATGTAAAGAGCATCTACCGGAAGTTGGGCGTGCAGTCACGAGCCGAAGCAGTGGGGGAGGGCCAAGCGCTCGGATTGATCTGAGGCTCGCGAGTTGGCACACGGTCAGCGGCACCCCATGCCGGGGGGGGGCCTCCTGGGGCAAATCGGGAGGTGTTGAGTCCCCATACCAACCCGCGACAGGCACATGGTGTCAACCTCGTCGGCTGGCCGTGGATCTCTCCCGAGGTGTACATCGAATCGCCCTTGAAAGGGGCAGGTAGGCCCGCCGGAACCGGCCAGCCATTGCCATTGTGATCCCACATCCTGGTCCGGCTGGTCAAGGGTCACTGCGGGCCTCCGCTTCGCTCCGTGTCCTCATTAGGCCTGCGGCCTCTCCTTGACTGGCCTGGAGGGTCATTGACAACGCCGATCTTGCACCAGCCTGCTGGCGCCGATTTCCGAAACTCCCCAGGGGCGATCAACGAAATCCCCTAATTGACTAATCGGCGAGTTTTCCGGCTCCTTCCATCTTTCTCCCCGCTGGTTGACGTGAGATCACCCCGGTTGGGGTGAGGACGGGTCCCCCTTGCGCTGGGATACTCAACTCAGAGGGCACCAAACTTCGGGTGGTCACAGGAGGCGAGATGCTTGCGTATACGTACCCGCTGTTGAGCATCTTTTGGACGATGCTCATGTTCGCGGGAGTGTTCCTGATGATCTTCTTCATCATCTGGTGCTTTATCGACAACTTCCGACGACACGATCATCACGGCTTCGCGAAGGCCGGCTGGACCATCTTGATCATCTTCATTCCCGTCCTCGGGGCATTGATCTACATCATCGCCCGTCCATCTGCCCCCACATGAGAGAGGTGGTTTCGACATGGCCATGACAGAAATCGACGAACTGGGACCGGTCGACTACCTCGTCGTGGAGTTCCCACCAGGCGTCTCCCACTTCACGGGGGAGATGGCAGCTGAGTTGGCAAAGCTGGTCGACGCAGGGACGATTCGTATCCTGGACCTTCTTGTCATGGCGAAGGGAGCGGACGGGGAGATCGAGGGCATGGAGATCGAAGACCTCGAGCAGGTCGATGAGCTGCGCAAGGCAGAGGCCGACCTCGCTGAAATCCTGGCAGTTGAGGACGTTGCCAATCTTGCCGCCGCAATGGAACCGGGGACCACGGCAGGGGTGCTGGTCTGGGAGAACACCTGGGCAGCCCCATTCGCCTCGGCCGCCCGCCGCTCGGGCGGCCAGGTCATCGCCAACGGGCGGATCCCGACCCAAGCCCTACTCGCCGCGCTCGAAGCCGACGAGATGACCGAAGGAGGTTGACGTGCCACTACGACCAGCGCGCGCCGCACGGCGCGGTGTCATCGGTGCTCCTGTTGTTCGGACGGCGGCAGTAGTCGGAACGGCGGCCGTCGTTACCCACGGGGTGCGTCGGCGTGGGGACCGACGCGAGGACCGCCGCGACGATCGCCGGGACCGGCGTTAACCGCAAGACGAGATCGGCCGATTAGCCACCGTTGGCCAACGATCTCGAGAGTCCCGGAACCAAAGTCCGCGTTTGCCGATGCCGCGGTGCAGCGACCGTCAGTCATCCGAAAGGTTGCATCGTGGCCAAGCCTTACAACGAGAAGAGCGCGCTGGACATCAAGGACTCGGTGCCAGTCTGGCCGCCCTTCCTCTCGCTCCGTGCCCTGGAGGAGGGCTCACCCAACGTCCTGGTGATGGCTTGGGACGTCGGTTTCGGCGCGATGGACGTCTTCGGGGGGCTGGCCGAGACCCCGACCATTCGCCGCATTGCCAATCAATGCGTACGGTTCTGGAACTTCCACGCCACGGCTCTGTGTTCGCCCACTCGATCGTCCTTGCTCGCCAGGCACACTGCCACGCCCAACGGCACGGCAAGCGTCGCCAAGTTCGCCTACCAGGGCTCGAGCCACGTGTTCGACCGGGCGATGGTGTATTTCGCCAGCGCATACGCCGACCAGAAGCAGAGGGATTATGAGGTCCTGACGAGCGCCATCAAGGTCGGGACGCTGTCGGAGCCGGGCGTCTGGTCTCGCACAAGCGGATCTGCATCAGGAGTGGGCGTCCACGGAATCGAGCAAGGAACGACGCTGCATGGTCCTTGACCTCATGCTCATCGGGCTGGCGATCACCCTCGAGCCCATCCCACTGACGGCCTTCATCCTCATCTTGGCCTCGAAGAACGGGACGAGGAAGGGGGCCGCCTTCGTCTTCGGTTGGCTTCTCTCGCTCGTCATCGTCGTGGCCGTCACCCTCCTGGCGACCGGCAACAAGCCCCCGCAGTCCAACACGGCACCGTCCTTGGCCTCGCTCGCGGTGAAGGTCGCTATCGGGGCGGTGCTGCTGGTGATCGGGGTCCGCCACTGGCGGAAGCTCGGCCAGCCGAAGCCACCCAAGAAGACCCCCAAGTGGCAGACCGGCATCGACGACATGTCGCCCTGGTACGCGATGGGTCTCGCTCCTCTGACGCAGCCCTGGGGCCTGGTGGCGGCCGGTGTAGCCACCATCGTGGAGGCCAAGCTGGCGTCTTGGGAGGACTACGTGGCGATCATCGGCTTTTGCCTGATCGCGACCGCGGCGTACATCGTGATGGAGCTATACGTCGGCTTCCGGCCCGACAAGGGCCAAGCCGTGCTCAAGCGCCTACGGCTATGGCTGAACACCCATACCGACCAGGTCATCATCGTGGTGTCGCTCGGGCTCGGAATCTGGTTGGTGGGCGACAGCGTGTACCTGCTGGTCACGTGAGAGCACACCGAGGACGGATGTCCACCGTTGAGGTCGTGGGTTCGCGTTCCGCTCGCAATCCCTCGGGCTCGAGTTTCATGGAATCACGGGATCGTCTGGCTCTGGGAGCGTTCGTCTCTCATGGGAGCGTCAGTTGGGTTGATGCGGATCTTGAAGGCAACCATGGGCCAAGGCATCGCCGAGGTACTGACATACGGAATCGCCGTAGCGATCAGCCTCCTCTCAATGGCCGCAGTGATCCTCCTGCTGTTCTCGTCACGGGCAAAAGTGAACGGTCCTGCGTTCCTGGTCGGCTGGATGCTCACGCTCGCCGTCGTGTTCACGGTCGTCTACCTCGTGTGGCACCAGAGAATCCGAAGAACCTGCTCTTGACCGTCACTGCGCGGACTCTCTATAAGTGACGCAGTCGTCGCGCTTATCGTCTTCATCATTCTGGGGAGCGTCACGATCGCTGGCCCGGTCGTCTACTACTTCTTCGGTGGCGAATGAGCGAAGGCCAACCTCGACTCTCTGAAGGGTTGGCTCGCTATGCACAACGCCGCGGTGATAACGGTGTTGTTCATCCTCTTCGGGGTTGACCTGATAGCGAAGGGCCTCCCGCCGCTCACGAGGTAGGTCGGTGATGTCCTGCTGCTCGCCGAGGAATGTGATCGTCGTCAAGGGGGAACGAGCGCCATTCGCCGCGCAGTGCGAGAGCCTGCCGATCGGACGTGAGCACCGATTTGTGGGCACGCCCCACAGGCTCAGTTCGAGCGTGTCTTTACGTGTCTTTACCGTGCGGGAAGGGGAGGGTTCGTGAGGGAGCCCGAGGTGATCACAACGCCGCTACCAGGAAAGTCCTCGGAAAGGGCCTGGTCAAAACGCTGAGAACCGTACTTTCGCAATGTAGAGGCCGTGGGTTCGAATCCCATCACCTCCACCAGAAGCCCAGTTCACTGGGCTAGCGGTGGAATCCCCCGTAAGACACGCTCCCAAAAAAGGGACTGGGCGTGTCTTTATGTGTCTTTATGTGCCTATTTTGGTCCCCGGGTGGACGGGGAGCACGATGGCAAAAGACGCCGAATCGACGCCCGGCGTTCGTGCCGAACGCCGGCTCGGGGTGCGCTGAGATCCGTCTCCACATCCAGCCCCTGGGGTCTGCTGGCGAGCTCCGGGACGGTCAAAACCGAAGATTCGTAACCTCTGGTGCCCCCGCTTATTGGAGGTTGTATACTAAACTCCAATAAGGAGATTCCATGTCGAAGGTTTTGAAGCGCCGCTGGCAGGGCGACCTTGGTGGCTACGGGCTTCCACGGCGAGACCGCGTCCCCTGTGACTACGAAGCCTACGTCCCCGATCCGCTCGTGGGTCGCAAGATTGTCCTCGATGGTGATGTCGCTGCTGATGTCGCTGACGCCGAGGCTGCGATCGCCAAGCTCAACGCAGAAGCCAGAGCGCTTGTCGACACGGAGGCACTTGCCCGCATCCTGCTGCGAGCCGAGGCCGTTGCCTCATCGCGCATCGAGGGTTTGGAGGTCGGGGCACGTCGGTTGCTCCATGCCGAATTCGTCAAGGGTCTCAAGGAAGTCTCTTCTGACGTGACCGCAACCGAGGTGCTCGGGAACATCGACGCCATGGTCTATGGCATCGATGCTGTCGGGCCCGGTGATCCCATCACGGTGGACGTGCTCCTCGAAGTCCATCGGCGTCTCCTGTCTGGCACGAGACTTGAAGAGTACGGCGGGCGGTTCCGAGACGAGCAGAACTGGATCGGGGGGAGCGACTACAACCCGTGCTCTGCTGCCTTCGTCCCTCCTCCCCCTGAGTTCGTCGAAGACCTCATGGCAGACCTCTGCGCCTTCTCGAGCACCGATGATCTCCCAGCGGTTGCGCAAGCGGCCATTGCCCATGCGCAATTCGAAACGATCCACCCCTTCATCGATGGCAACGGCAGAACGGGACGAGCGCTCATCCATCTCATTCTTCGTCGGAGAGGACTGGCGGTCCGTGTCCTCCCGCCCGTCTCGCTCGTCCTAGCGACGTGGGCGCAGAGCTACATCGATGGACTCACTCAGTATCGGTTCGTTGGATCATCGACTGCGCCAAAGGCCATCGAAGGACTGAACATCTGGGTTGGACTCTTCGCTGGAGCATGCACTCGCTCTGTAGCTGACGCCACCACGTTCGAGGACCGTGCCGCTGCTCTTGAAGAGCAATGGCGGGAGCGGCTTGGGACGATCCGGGCGAAGTCCGGGACGGATCTCCTCCTGCGGAGTCTTCCCGGTGCCCCGATCTTGACCGTTGACAGCGCAGCGTCACTGATCGGTCGGACGTTCAAGCCTGCAGCTGATGCAATTGAGCGGCTAGTGGATGCGGGCATCCTCCGCCAAGTCACCGTCGGACGGCGCAACCGCGCTTTTGAGGCACCCGAGGTGATCGCTGCCTTCACCGCCTTGGAGCGTCAGCTCGCAAGCCCCGAGGGCGACACTCGGACGAGCGAGCCCGTGCGGACAGTTCCACGAACGTCGAGACGAACCTGAAGACGGGGAAGATCCGCATGTTGATCGTCTCCGATGACCTGCCGGAGGAGTTGGTGCGGGTGATCGAGTTCCTGAACGGCCAGATGAATCCGGCGGAGATCCTCGGCGTCGAGGTCCCGCAATACCTCTGGGGGGAGGGCGGAGTGCAGATCCTCGTGCCGAACATCGTGGGAGCGACGCGCCAAGCGGTCGACCTGAAGCAACTGGGGACAGTGTGGAGCCGGGAATCGTTTCAGGAAGAGGCGGGCCATCGAAGCGGTGCCCCTGTGGCCGCCGCCTTCGATCGGCTCTTCGGCCATGTGGAATCCCATGGTGGCCGGCTGAGTTGGAGTGAAGGCGTCACCCCCGGGGTGGCCGGCTGGCTTCCGATTAAGCCGTGAGAACTCACAACTCATTGATCAGGGCATGCGCATAGGTCATGCCTGGGCAGCACTATGCAACGGCTCAACGTCCAGCCCTTAGACCGCGAAGGTGCAGCGTACGGCCCGTGTGCGCGGCACCGCGCTGCAAGTTCGGGATTACTGATCCGGCTCGGCGGAGGACGGCGGCGCAGGAGAAGCCTGCGAGGGCAACGCCACGAGCACGAGGACCGCGGCGGCGAGGGCGACGATGGCACCCACGGCGAGCGCCACCTCGTTGCCGCTCATGAAGGCGGTGCGCGCGGCGCCGGCCAGTTCGACCCCGGTCGAGCCTCCGACGTGTGCCGCCACCGCCAGGGCTGCGCCCAGGGACCCGAAGATGATTTGTGCGACCGATTGAGGCACGTGTCGGCCGACCAACGCCGACACCATGTGGCCCTGGTAGCGGGTCAGCATCACACTGCCGATGACCGCGACACCCAACGCGCCGCCGACTTGGAGCGCCACGGTGTTGCTGGCGGAGCCCATCCCTGAGTCGCCCTGGGGGACCGACCCGATGACCGAGTTGGTGGCAGTCGGCAGCATGAGTCCGGCACCCAAGCCGATCAGGAGCAGGCCCAGGACGACATCGCCGTACGTCGTGTCGAACCGCGATGAGGCCGAGACCTGCCACAGGCCGGCCGCGATCGACACGAGACCGGATGCAACGGTGAGCTTGACGCCCACCAGGCGAGCGGCCATGGGGGACACCGCTGCGCCGACGACAATCATGACGGCGATCGGGAGGATCCGGAGGCCGGCCTGGAGAGGCGAGAACCCAAGGTCGAATTGGAGGAACTGCGTCGACAGGAACAGTGCCCCCATGAGCCCGAACACCGCCAGGCACTCTGCGGCAAGAGCGACCGAGAACCGGCGATCGCGGAAGAACTCGAGCTTGAGCATGGGATGCGTGCTGCGGGACTCCCAGCTGACGAAGCCACCGAGTACAACGACACTGACCAGCCCCGCCCCCACCACGGTCCCTGAGGTCCAACCCCGGGTCGGGCCCTCGATGATTGCCCAGAGCAACAGCACAAGGCCGGCGATCGACAACGCGGCCCCGACGGGATCGGGGCGCTGCACGTGCGGGTTCTTCGAGTCGGGGATCACCAGCGCGGCCCCGAGGAAGCCGATACACGCGATCGGGACGTTGACCAAGAAGATCGACCCCCACCAGAACCTCGAGAGCAGGAGCCCACCGGCGATGGGGCCGATGGCGATTCCAAGCCCGATCGTGCCGCCCCAGACGCCGATGGCACGAGCACGCTGGCGCGGATCACGGAAGATGTCGTTGATGATCGCCAGCGACGTCGGGATCGTGAGCGCGGCACCGACTCCCATGAGGGCCCGGAATGCGATGAGCGTCGTCACCGATCCGGATAGGGCTGCGCCGATCGACCCCAGTGCGAACACGGTGAGCCCGATCAGGAAGAACCGCTTGCGGCCGAACCGGTCGGCCAGCGTCCCTCCGACGAGCAGCAGGCCGGCGAACACCATGGCGTAGGAGTCCACGATCCACTGGAGCTGGCTCGACGTGGCATGCAGGTCCCGGACAAGCGTCGGGAGCGCGACGTTGAGGATGGTGTTGTCGACGTTGATGATGAGCGCCGCGAGACAGACGATCGCCAGGGCCAGCCGCCGGTGTGGGTCCCGCTGACCGGGCGTCACCGCGTCGGGTCGGGTCAGCACGCTCACCGACCCAGTTCAGCGTCGGACGTGCCGAGCGGCCAGGGCCAAAGGTCATGTGGTGGCCAAGTGAGCGAACCTGCTGCCGTTGTTGACGATCGTCGCCGTGCTGCTCCCGGCCGTGACTCGAGGTGGGGGTGGGGTGCCCGTATCGGACCCCTCCGAGGCAGGGCAACGGTTGCAAGTAGGACAGGGCACCGAGTGCCTTTGGCACGGCCGATTTGGACTGTCCGACGTCCACGGGAATCGACCCAACCGGGCCGCAAGGGATGCCCAGAACCCGTCCGGATCGCCTCTCCACGTGTCGGGTGCCACCAGGGATTTCTCCCGTCGTGAGCGTGGCAGTCACATTCTGGCGGCGCCCTGCATCAACATGGTGTGAGAACGAGATTGAACTCGGCGCCGAACGGAGCCGGATCAACACCATCATCGCGTTCCAGTTCGCACAGCAAGCTGCGGTCAGGACAGAGGTAGCGGAGCGGCAGCCAACCCCGAGGTGCTGGCTGAAATGGCTGACCTCGCGGCCAAAGGCACGATTGCCGTTCCCATCGCTGCGACCTACCCGCTCGACCAGGTTCGAGCGGCCTACACGGAGCTCGAGAAGCGGCACACCCGAGGCAAGATCGTCCTCATCCCGTAGCTTCGACTGACGAACTCGCCGCGGGCGGACTGGCGATGCGGCCGTGCCGAGTTGGTAACTTGCCCCGTGCACGGGGATCCCATCGAGGCGATGACCGCGCACCTCTGGGTGATCGAGCTCGGTGGGAGGCCTGAAGCCAGGCATCGATCGTTGGGTCGTTTCACACTTCGACGTGCGCTGTATACGTGTTGTGATGCGTGAAGCGTTGAATCTCACGGCGAACACGCAGGTACCGATCCGGTGTAACCGGTGGGTACCCCAGCCGGCATGCAAACGCGATGTCGATGTAATCAGGAATCGACAGGATCTTTCGCAGCTCCGTTTCGACCTGTTGGCTACTGAAGACGCTCATGATCTGCATCCCGACCCCCAACGTCTCGGCCGTAAGCCACATGTTCTGCATCACGCATCCCAGGCTCATGATGCCCAGGAAGTCACCTACTGATGCCGGGGCCCGCTTGCGGGTGTCGTACACGACGATCATCACTACAGGGCAGGAGCGCATGGACGCGTCCAGAAACCCGTGCTCGACGTCCGGTGTTTCCTCGGCTTCGCCATCCAGGGATCGCCAGGAGGGTGGAAACATCGTGGCGAGCAGCCCCGTACCCTTTCGGATCAGTTCTTCTTCGCTGAAGGAGAGCTGTGCGTAGTTCTCCCGAATGAAGTCCTGGGATGTGCCGCAGCGCACTCGACCGATCGCAGCGAGTCTCGCCTCATCATCGACGACGATGATCTCGAAGTTCTGCATGTTGTGCGCCGTGGGTGCCCAACGGGCCGCCTCGAGGATGGCCTCAAGGTCGCTTTCGGCAAGGTTGTGGTCAGGATCGAAGGGGGTGCGTTCCGAATGGCGGCGACGGATCACTTCGCTCATCTGCGTGAACCCACCGATTCGGTTGGAGTCTGTCATGACTACCCTCTCCTTCTGTGCGATCGCAGGCGGCGGACGACGTGGTCGTCGGTGACGGGGTCGGGTCTAGGCCTTCCTGTCCAAGGGTTGAGGTTGCACGGGTCTGCTGAAGGTTTGGCTGCCACCGGCTCTGTCCTTCAGGCAGCCTGATCGTTCCGGTCGGCGAACGCCAGCTCGAACTCGGCAGGGGTGAGCTTGCCGAGTCCGCGCTGACGGCGACGGTTGTTGTAGGTGTGCTCGATCCAGATGACGATCGCGGTGGCCAGCTCGTCACGGGTGGCCCAGCGCTTTCGGTCGAGGACGTTCTTCTGCAGGAGTGAGTAGAAGGATTCCATGGCCGCGTTGTCCCCAGCGGAAGAGACCCGGCCCATTGATTCCCCGAATGGACTCGTCGGCGTCGTGCGCGGGTGGTTGGCACCTCGGCGAGTCCACCCGATGGGACGGAGTGGTGGAATCGGGGTACTAGATAGGACATATGCCGTCATCGGGAGTCGGTGACGGCGGAGGAGGACGTCATGCTCACCGCGCAAGTGCTTACCAACGCTTTCGGTTCGATCCACGACGCAGTCCACCGGGCTGTGGACGGGCTCACGGCAGAACAACTCACCTTCCGGCCCGATGACGAGGCAAACTCGATCGCCTGGCTGGTCTGGCACCTCACCCGCGTCCAGGACGACCATGTGGCTGACGTTGCGACTCACGGACAAGTCTGGCTTGAAGGCGGGTGGGTCGAGCGGTTCGGTCTCCCGCTTGCCCCAAGTGACACGGGGTACGGGGCGGGCAGCGACGAGGTGGCGGCGGTCGCCGTGTCCTCGGGAGAGCTGCTCACCGGTTACCACGACGAGGTCTACCGCAACACCGTGGACTTTGTCGCCAAGCTGCAGGACGAGGACCTCGACCGCGTGGTGGACACGCGCTTTGTCCCTCCCGTCACGCTGGGTGTGCGTCTCGGCAGCGTGATCGCCGATGATCTCCAGCACGCCGGCCAGGCGGCCTACGTGCGGGGCATTGTGCTGCGTCGCTAGGGCGAGCGCGGCAGCGTACCGGGCACGGGTGCTGCTGAATCCGGTCGCCCGGGGACCTCGGGGGCAGCTCACCCGCCACGACGCGCTCGTCGGTCTCCTCCTTGGAGACCAGGGAGGACCTGCGAGCCAACGGCCGTTCGCCACGGACTCGGCCGGAGAAATGAAGACGGCGGAGCGGTCTCCCGGCAGTGGGTTCAGTCTCCTGGCACTTCTGACTTGAGGGCGACCTCTTCGCGCTCGAACTCCACGCGACGTTCGAGCTCATCGTCATCGCGGCGCGGCGAAGCCTTGCCGCGCTCGCGCCCATGAAGTTGGACCGCTTCTTCGGGCTCGATGACGTCGTCGTTCGGCTGGCCGCGTGAGGGGTCATGGCTCTCCGTCGATTCGCGCTGTCCACTGCGCTATGCCCACGATCGATCGGGTGTTGACGACCTGCTCGGCTTTCACGCCGGCCGCTGCGGCTCGGGCACATCCCAGTTGTGCCCACTCGAGCTGGCCAGGAGCATGCGCGTCGGTGTCGATGGCGAACAGGCATCCGGCCTCGAGTGCGTCGTCGATGAGGTCATCGGGCGGGTCCTGTCGCTCGGGGCGTGAGTTGATCTCGATGGCCGTGTCCGAATCGGCGCACGCAGCGAAGACGGCCTGTGCGTCGAAGTCCGAAGGCGGTCGGCCTCGCCCCTCGAGAAGTCGCCCGGTGCAGTGGCCCAGGATGTCCGTGTGGGGGTTCTGCACGGCCCGCAGCAGTCGAGCGGTCATGACGCGGCGCTCCATGCGCAGCTTCGAGTGGACGCTCGCCACGACGACATCGAGGCGCTCGAGTAGGTCGTCGTCCTGATCGAGGGAGCCGTCTTCGAGAATGTCGACTTCGATGCCCGTGAGGATCCGAAACGGCGCCAGTAGCTCGTTGAGATGCCCGACCACGTCGAGCTGCTGGCGCAGGCGCGTCGCATCGAGACCATGGGCGACGGTGAGACGTGGGCTGTGGTCGGTCAACGCCAGGTAGCTATGGCCGAGTGCTTTGGCGGCGTCGGCCATCTCTTCGATCTCGACGGAGCCGTCTGACCAGTTCGAGTGGCTGTGGAGGTCGCCTTGCAGTTGCTCGCAGAGCCCCCGTGCGTCGGGTGCCACCGGCTCGGCGGCGGTGCGCTCGAGGTTCTCGAGATACCGGGGGACCTTGCCAGCCAGGGCTTCGGTGATCACTTCGGCGCTCGAGGGGCCGACACCGTCGAGTGCCGTCAGCTGGTGACGGTCCGAGAGGCGCTGCAGCTCGGCGGGTGGCACTCCCTCGATACTCCGTGCTGCGTTGCGAAAGGCACGTGGCTTGTACGTGGGCGCACGATCGGCCTCGAGGAGGTAGGCGATCCTGCGCAGGGCGCTGACCGGTTCCACGCCTCCATCCTTCCCCGAAACGGCTGCCGCACCTATGGCAACATCGCAGGTATGGCATCTCGAGGTGCCCATGGGCCCGACGAACAGCTCGTGGTGGATGGGCGGACGGTGACGATCACGAGCCCCGAGAAGGTCTTCTTCGCTGCTCGGGGCGAGACCAAGCTCGATCTGGCCCGTTACTACCTCGATGCCGGCCTCGCAGCCTTGCGGGGCGTCTTCGAGCGGCCAACGGTGCTCAAGCGCTATCCCGACGGCGCGGAGGGCAAGTTCTTCTTTCAAAAGCGCGTGCCGACCAACCGCCCGCCGTGGCTCGAGACGGTGACGGTGGAGTTCCCGAGTGGCCGCAGTGCCGAGGAGCTTTGCCCGACTGACAGTGCACACATTGCCTGGGCGGTCAATCTCGGGTGCATCGACCTCAATCCCTGGCCGGTCCGCCGGAGTGACCTCGAGCACCCCGACGAGCTACGCGTGGACCTCGATCCCCAACCGGGCGTCGTCTTTGGCGACGTCCGGCGCACTGCGATGGTGGTGCGCGAACTCCTCGCTGAGTACGGGCTCGAAGGCTTCCCGAAGACCTCCGGCTCGCGAGGGATACACATCATCGTCCCCGTGGTCCCCGAGCACGACTTCACCGCGGTGCGCCGCGCCGCGTTGGCACTGGCACGCGCCGCCGAGCGCCGTCTTCCTGCCCTGGTCACCGCGGCGTGGTGGAAGGAGGAGCGGGGGACCAAGGTGTTCTTCGACTACAACCAGAACGCACGCGACCGAACGGTGGCCTCGGTCTACTCGGTGCGCGCGAACCCCGAGGGACGGGTGTCCTGCGCCCTTGAGTGGGACGAGGTGCCCGACGTGGAGCCACAGGACCTCACCATTGCCACCGTTCCGCAGCGCCTGAAAGAGCGCGGCGATCCCTTTTCGGTTCTCGACGACCACCGCTACCGGATCGATTCCCTGCTCGAGCTCGCGGCCCGCGACGAGGCGGAGGGACTCGGTGACGCACCGTGGCCACCGCACTTCGCCAAACAATCCGGCGAGCCCCATCGGGCCCCGCCGAGTCGAACCCGCCGCAAGGACGGGTAGTCGACCTAGCCGAAGATCTCCCGCAGCTCGACGGGGACCGCCGAATCGAGCTGGTCGTAGCGGCAGGACTCCGCTCGGCGGTCGGGCCGCCACCGGCGAAACGAGGTGGCGTGGCGGAAGCGGTCACCCTGGAGGTGGTCGAAGGCGACCTCGCAGACCAGCGTCGGCACGAGGGGCTCCCAGCTCGTGTCGCGCCCCTGGTTCCAGCGGCTCGGAGCATCCGAGGGCCGTCCGCCAGCGCCGCTTGGCGCAGCGTCGATCCAGGGATGGGGACTGCCGGTCGGGAGGCGGAATGGTTCGAGCTCTTCGACGAGTTCAGCCCTGCGCTTGGCCGAGAACGACGAGCACACGCCCACTCGGTGGAGCACCTCGTCGTCGAAGAGCCCGAGGAGGAGCGACCCGACGCCGTCTCGAGTGTGCCAGCGGAACCCACCGACCACGCAGTCGGCTGTCCGTTCGTGCTTGACCTTGATCATCGACCGCTGCCCCTCGAGATAGGGCGTTGCCACGTCCTTCGCAACGACGCCGTCGAGACCCGCGCCCTCGAAACGCGAGAACCATTCCTGGGCCACGTCGGGGTCGGTGGTCGATGGTGTGAGGTGGACCGAGTCAACGGTCTGGGCAAGTGCGGCGACGAGTGATGCTCGACGCGAGGAGAAAGGCTCTGACCTCAGGTCGTCGTCTCCGACCGCCAAGAGGTCGAAGGCGACGAACGAGGCAGGGGTCTGCTCGGACAAGAGCTTCACGCGCGACGCTGCGGGGTGGAGCCTTTGGAGCAGGGCATCAAAGTCCAGTCCGCTTGCGCCGGCGATCACGATCTCGCCGTCGACCACACAGCGTTCTGGAAGTGACGCCCGCAGAGGCTCAGCCAACTCCGGGAAATAGCGCGTGAGCGGCCGTTCATTGCGGCTGTCAAGTGTGACGTCGTCCCCGTCACGAAACACGATGCAGCGGAAGCCATCCCATTTGGGTTCGTAGACGAAGTGCCCGCCGAGGGGGATCTCCCGGGACAGCCGAGCCAGCATCGGCGACACCGGAGGTTGGAACGGGAGCACGGCAATCCCCCTGTACATGGGCCAGTGGCTGCCCACTCTACGTGTAACCGCTGCGCCCAACTGCCCCCGACCGGTGGGGTCAGTTGCGGCGTGCGTGTGTGCTCGTCGGCACCCATGGCGTCGAGGACTAAAGCAGCCCGTCCACGCTCGAGGAGTTTGCCTTCCATCCCGTCGAAGCGCCGTAGGCTCGGGACGAGCGCAATGAGAGCAGTCACTGCAGGAGTAGCCGAGCACCGAGAAGGGGCGACATGCCGAGCCTGACCGACGTCGCGCACCTCGCGGCCAGAGAGCAGCACTTCGCGGTGATCTCGACACGGCGCGCGGATGGCACCATCCAGTCCTCGGTGGTCAACGCTGGCATCCTGGCGCACCCGCCGAGCGGAGAAGAGGTGCTCGCCTTCGTCACCTACGGGCCGGTGAAGCTGGCCAACCTGCGCCGACGGCCGCAGGTAAGCGCCACCTTCCGCTCAGGTTGGGAGTGGCTCACGGTCGAGGGGACCGCGCAGCTGCTCGGTCCGCACGATCTCTCCGACGACCTCGACGCGGAGGGCGTTCGCCGGTTGCTGCGCGACATCTTTGTCGCCGCCGGTGGCACCCATGACGACTGGCCCAGCTACGACAGAACCATGATCGCGCAGGGTCGCACGGCGGTGCTGGTCTCGCCCTCGCGCATCTACGGCAACTAGGGCGCCGCTCGGCTCAGAGCGTCAAGGGGCGCGGCGGTCCGGCGATGGCGGCGAAATCGCCCCAATCGACGTCGGCCACGTCCACGTACAGCTCGACCTCATTGCCGTCGGGGTCGAGCACGTAGAGGCTGTGGGTCACGCCATGGTCCGAAACGCCCACGATCGGCACCCCCAAGGCGTTGAGGCGGTCTCTGATCTGGCGCAGGTCGTCGTCGGTATCGCCGATCCGCAAGCCGAAGTGGTAGAGGCCGAGGTGCCGGCCCTGGGGCACGGGAGCCGCTGACCGACCGACTTCGATGAGCAGCAGCTCGTGATGGGTGCGGCCGCTCGAGAAGAGTGCGATCGGGAGGGTTCCAAGCTCAGGAGGCGACGTGAGACGCCGCCAGCCCAGCGCGTCCTCGTAGAAGGCTGTCGACGTACCGATGTCCGCTACGTAGAGCACGAGGTGGCCGAGCTCGCGTACGCCAGCCCCTTGTGCGGTTTCCTGGGTTGTCATTGCTCTTCCTCGATCCCTGGAGAGAGTCACCCCATTCTGGCAGCCGCCGGCGTCGCGCCCGGACGCGGTGTGCTGCGGCGGGAATGGGTTTTGCGAGTGAGAATCATTCTCGGATACGCTCTTGCTCGTGAATCCGCACCGCAGCGCTGTCCGACCGCAGCGGCCACGACGCCGCCGGGCGCCACGCTGCATCGCGCTCGCCCTTGCGGGGGGCGTCGCAGCTGCGTCGCTGGTGCTCGGGGCGGGTGTTCTCCCCGCCGCCGCCGGTAGCAGCGTCATCGAGGTCGCCGCCGCCGAGAACTTCTGGGGCAGCATCGCCAGTCAGATCGGCGGTTCCCACGTCCACGTCGTGAGCATCATTACCAATCCAAATACCGATCCGCATTCCTACGAGCCGACGGCTGTCGATGCCCGCACCCTCGCGACCTCGCAGCTGGTCATCGAGAACGGGATCGGGTACGACCCGTGGGTGCCGAAGCTGCTGTCGGCCGACCAAGCGTCGCCGACGGTGCTCGACGTCGGCACGATCCTCGGGGTCGCACCTGGGGGGAACCCCCACCGCTGGTACAACCCGGGCGACGTCCAGCGAGTCATCAATCAGATGGTGGCGGACTTTCAGTCGCTCGAGCCCCACGACAAGAGCTACTTCGCCCGCACGCGCACCCACTTCGACAGTGTGACCCTTGCGCCCTACGACGCGCAGATCGCCGCCATCAGGTCCAAGTACGCCGGCACCCCCGTCGGTGCATCCGAATCGATCTTCGCGATGCTGGCGCCAGCACTCGGCCTCGATCTGGTGACCCCGCCGTCGTTCCTCAAGGCCATCAGCGAGGGCACCGACGTGTCGGCGGCGGACAAAGAGACGATCGACAACCAGATCGAGCACCGGCGCATCAAGATCTACGTCTACAACAGCCAGAACGTGACACCCGACGTCCAGGCTCAGCTCGACGAGGCCAAGGCCGAGCACATTCCGGTCGCGACCATCACCGAGACCCTCAGCCCCGCCAACAGCACGTACCAGGCGTGGCAGACCCGGCAGCTCAAAGGGATCGCCGCCGCTCTGGCGAAGGCAAAGGAGAGCGGAGGGTGACCGCCCCCGAGCCGCCCGAGGCGAGTCCCGACACCGCCTCGGGCGGCCCGCTCGAGGCGCCCGCCGACTACCCGCTTCGGTTCGAGGGCGCCGCCGTGGTCTTGGGCGGGCGGACCATCTGGTCCGGGGTGAACCTCGACGTACGGGCCGGCGAGTTCGTAGCCGTCCTCGGCCCCAATGGAGTCGGCAAGTCCACCCTCGTCAAGGCCGCCCTCGGGGTCGTCCCCCTCTCGGCGGGCCGAGTGGAGGTCCTCGGCGGCGAGCCGGGCGCAGCCGGCAGGGCGATCGGCTACCTGCCCCAACGACGGAGCTTCGACGGCGGCCTTCGTATCCGGGGCATCGACGTGGTGCGGCTGGGACTCGACGGCGACCGATGGGGGGTCCCGCTACCGGGAGCATCCAAGTTCTTCAGCCGCCGACGCCATGACGACGAGCGTCTCGATGAGGTCATCGAGCTGGTCGGGGCGCGGTCGTACTGCGAGCGGCCTATCGGCCAGGTCTCAGGGGGTGAGCAGCAACGGTTGCTCATCGCTCAGGCACTGGTGCGCAGGCCCAAGCTGCTCCTGCTCGACGAGCCACTCGACAGCCTCGACCTGCCAAACCAGTCGTCGGTGGCGGCGCTCATCTCCCGGATCTGCCGAGAGGAGGGCGTCACCGTGGTCATGGTCGCCCACGACGTGAACCCGATCCTGACGTATCTGGACGGGGTGGTCTACGTCGCCAAAGGGGGCGCAGTCAGTGGCCGGCCCACCGAGGTGATCACGTCGACGACGTTGTCGCGCCTCTATGACACCCCCATCGAGGTGCTCACGACCTCCGACGGCAGGCTGGTGGTGGTCGGCCAGCCAGAGGCACCCGCGCACCACAGCGACCGGCACACGGGGTTGCCCCGATGACTGCTGCGCAATCGGCGCCGGGACTGAGCTGGAACGTCTCGGCTGACCTGTCGCAGCTGTTCTCGTATCACTTCATGGTCAACGCCTTCGCGGCAGGAACCATCGTGGCGATCGTTGCGGGGGCAGTTGGCTGGTTCATGGTGCTACGCCGGCAGAGCTTCGCCGGCCACACCCTCGCCGTCGTCTCCTTCCCAGGTGCTGCGGGTGCCATCTGGCTGGGCATCAGCGCGACGGCCGGGTACTTCGCAGCCAGCATCGCCGCGGCAGTCGTCATCGCCATGGTGCCGCGCTCGGGGGCAGGTCGCGGTTACAGCCAGGAGTCGGCCGTCATCGGCACCGTCCAAGTCTTCGCCCTGGCGTGCGGGGTTCTTTTCGTCAGCCTCTATGGCGGCTTCCTCGACAGCCTCACCGGCCTGCTCTTCGGCACGTTCCTCGGCATCTCCAACTCCCAGGTCCTCATCTTGGGTGTCGTTGGGGCCGGCGTGCTCGTGGCCCTCGCCGTCATCGCGCGCCCGCTGTTCTTCGCCACGGTCGACGCGGACATTGCGGTCGCCCGGGGGGTCCCCACAAAGCTGCTCTCGGTGCTGTTCCTCCTCCTCCTCGGCTGCACCGCGGCTGAAGTCAGTCAGATCACCGGTGCGCTCTTGGTCTTCGCGCTGCTCGTCATGCCGCCTGCGGCTGCCCAGCAACTGTCCGCCAGACCCGGCACCAGCTTCCTCGTTACGATCGTGTTCGGCCTCCTTGTGACGTGGCTGGGGTTGGGCGCTGCCTACTTCTCCGTGTATCCGGTCGGGTTCTTCGTCACCACGTTCGGCTTCATCGCCTACGTGGCGGCGTCGGCGTGGCGCGCCATTTCCAAGCGTCGCGACTCACGCCTCGCGCTGGGGCCGGCGTGATGGTGCTCCTGGTCGACCCATTGACCGGGCTGTCGCACATGCTCAGCCATCCGTTTATGCGCGACGCGCTCCTGGCGGGGACGGCGATCGCACTCGTCTCGGGCCTCATTGGCTACTTCGTGGTCCTGCGCAGCCAGGTCTTTGCCGCCGACGCCCTCTCGCACGTCGCCTTCGCCGGCGCGCTGGGCGCTCTCGCCTTTGGCATCGACCTGCGAGCCGGCCTCTACGGCGCCTGCATCCTCTTCGCCCTCCTGCTCGCGCTCCTCGGCCGCCGTGCTGCCGCCGACGACACGGTGATCGGCAGCGTCTTCGCCTGGGTGTTGGGTCTCGGAGCGCTCTTCCTCAGCATCTACTCGACGAACCGCAGCGGGGGAGCGGCCGGGAACACGGGGATCAGCGTCCTCTTCGGCTCCATCTTCGGCATCACTTCCTCGCAGGCTCTCGTGGACTCGATCGTGGCGCTCCTTGGTGCGCTCGCGGTGGTGGCCGTCGGCCGCCCCCTCCTTTTCGCCAGCTTCGACCCGGCCGTTGCCCAGGCGCGCGGCGTCCCGGTGCGCTTGCTCGGGTACCTCTTCTTCGTCCTGGTCGGTATCACGGCGGGAGAGGCGACCCAAGCGGTGGGGGCACTCTTGCTGCTCGGCCTCGTGGCGACCCCGGGAGGGGCAGCGCAACGGTTGACACCCCGGCCGTTCACCGGCCTATGGCTGTCCGCTGCGATCGGTGTGGTGTCGATGTGGATCGGCCTCACACTTGCCTATGCGGATCCCCAGCTGCCACCGAGCTTCACTATCCTGGCGGTGGCCACGGCCATCTACTTCGTGGCGTTCTTGGTCACCGCCGACCGATCGCGGGCACGCTGGCCCCGACGAAGCGGCTTGGTCACAGCGAGTGACGCACGGGAGGGAGAGCGGTGAGCGCCCAGGAGACCAATGGCACGCTCGTGCCCCCGTCGGTCCACGAGGCGATCGGCCTGCGGCTCGCAGGTCTCGACCAGCGGTACACGCCGATGCGGCGCGTGCTGGTGGAGACCCTCGCACAGGCGGGCCATCCGGTCACCATCCCCGAAATCCTCTCGTCGGCCCCTGGGCTGCCCCAGAGCAGCGCCTATCGGAACCTGACTGCCCTCATGGAGATCGGCGTGGTCCGGCGCGTGGCAGGGGCCGACGACCACGGCCGCTTCGAGCTGGCTGAGGAGCTGTCGGGCCACCACCACCATCTGGTCTGCGCCCGCTGCGGGAAGGTCGAGGACGTCCATCCGTCGCCCCGTTTGGAGCGGGCCCTCGGCGAGGCAGCGCGCGCCGTCGCAGCAGAGCAGGGCTATGAGGTGACGGACCACCAGCTCGACCTCATGGGACTGTGCCCTTTGTGTGTTGAGCGCTGATGCTGACATTTGCATCGGGCCCCTTTCGCGCATGACCGAAGGCACCATGGACCAGGCGGCTGGCGGCGTGCCGATCGGGGAGGAACCGGACGGAGCACCAGCGATCGCGCCGATCCCGGGCACGGTGAAGGCGAAGCGGTTCCGGCCGGCGCTGCGCTACGAGCTGATCGGCTGTGGCTTCTTCGGACACGAGCTCGTCGGCACCGATGCTGGGGCGCTCCGCCCCGAAGACGAGCTGTTCGCCCGCGACTCGGACGACGCGCTGCGCTGGTACCGCTGCCTGCGCTGCGACTCCTGGCTCCCCCTTGCGCCACCGTCGGCGCCGACTCGGCCCTTCCCGCCGGCACGCGAGGACATCGCGCTGCCGCTGCGTGGGAGGCCCCTGCGGGACCGCATCGTGCTGCGCCTCATTGCCATCGACCGGGTGATCCACTTCCTGCTCATTGGTTCGCTCGCCGTAGCGATCTTGTACTTCGCTCGGCACCGCGCCGACCTCCAAGGCGACTACACGAGGATCCTGAACAAGCTCCAGGCGGCGTTCGGCGGCCCGTTCAACGACACCAAGACCGGCCTTTTGCACGAGGTCAACCACCTCGTGTCGCTCTCCGTCGGCCGGCTCTATCTCTACGGCGCGGCGATCGGCCTCTACGCGATCATCAACGCGGTCGAAGCGGTAGGCCTTTGGTACGCCAAGCGATGGGCCGAGTACCTCACCGTGGTCGAGGCCTCCGTCTTCATCCCATTCGAGATCATCGAGCTGACCGCGTCGATTTCGGTGCTCAAGCTGCTGGCGCTGGCCATCAATGTCGTGGTTGTCGTCTACCTGCTGATCGCGCACCGACTGTTCGGGATCCGCGGCGGCGGCACGAGGGCTGCCGAGATCCACGACCAGGACGTGGGATGGGCGCCGCTCGAGCGAGCGACACCCTCACTCGTCCCGGCGAGGGCCATCGCGACACCGAGCCCGCCGCCCGCCTGACGCGCAACGTGGCGGCCCTTGTTGGGCCGCCACGTTGTCGTGCACTGCATCGGCCGCACCGCGGCCGTGCGAGTTACTTGGTCTTCAGCTTGGGGGCCGGGGCCTGGCCGTTGACGACCTTCTTGAAGGCGGCGCCAGCCGAGATGCGGGGAGCCTTGGAGGCCTTGACCTTGATGGGCTCACCGGTCTGGGGGTTGCGCGCCGTACGAGCCTTGCGCTCCACCCGGTCGAAGCTGGCGAAGCCGGTGATGGCCACCTTCTCGCCCTTCTTCACGGTGGCCGACACGACATCTTCGAGCCCGCCAAGGACGGTGGCGACCGTCTTGAGGTCGACGTCGGTGTGGGTGGAGATAGCTGAGACCAGCTCGGTCTTGTTCACGGGGATGTACTCACTTTCAAATATGCGGAACTTTTCCGCCGTTGGTGGTGCACATTGTGCCTTCCGCACGCCGGGAAGGGGTGCATGGCGCCGATTGTCTCGGGTGCCGCAACCCTGGTCCCCCGCCGGTGTGCGGCATGACGATAATGCCTCGGCGACGGGCAGACGAAATTCCGGGGTGTCCGGTCAGAAGACCGGCCCGCTCGAGGCGATCTCGTAGCGGGTGACCGAGACCTCGCCGTCGACCCACGCGCCGAGCTCGTCGACGAACTCGGCGAAGTGCGCGCTGGCGAAGTGGGCCTCGAGCGACTCCGTGTCGGCCCACTCCTCGAAGACCCAGACGATCTCTGGGTCGGCGAGGTCGGCGGCGAACCGGTAACGCTCACATCCCGGCTCCGCTTCGCTTGCCGTGGACATCCGCAGCGCTGCTGCCTCGGCCCGCTCACGTTGGGCAGGCTGCACCCGCACCGAGCCTTGGATCAGGATGGTCATCGGATTCCTCTCGACAGCTGCAGGTTAGGGCATCGGTTCGCAGCTGGTCCGGGGAGCGGATCCGTGTTGCGCTCGATCGGGGCCGGGCACGGCGTCTCCAGCGTGACCGTGGGCGACAGGACGCGGGTGGAGTGTGCGGCTGCGCTGCGCAACCGCTTCGGGTCCCGGGTGCAGATCATGGCGCTGTCTCCGCTCTGCGGCGTGCTCTTCCCCACGTTGCTCGACAACAGGATCGCGTGCGTCGGGCTTGCCCACATCCAATGCAGCTTCAGCGCCAGCGTCACCCCGCTGCAGTGGGTGGTGAACAGGTACGCACTCGTCTTCGCCAGCCTGATGCTGGCGGGCGGCACGCCCGGGGACCAGTTCGGCCCAAGAAGATCATGCTCGGCGGCGCAGCGGTCTTCTGCACCGGTTGGTGCTCGCCGCGCTTGGCGCCCAACGTCGACGTCGAGGCCGCCGGGGTGGTGCTCGGGGCCCAGGCGCTTTCTGGGCTCCGCTGGCGTGGGAGTTAGCGTCAGGGGATGCGCATCGACCTCGTCACGTTCGACGGCATGGACGAGCTCGACATCCTTGGGCCCCTCGAGGTGCTCCGCAGCGCCCAGTCCGCAGGGGGAGCGTTCGACAGCCGGCTCGTGGCGCGTGAGCGGGCGGGGACAGTGCGCGGGGCGCACGGCATCGCCATCGCGGTCGACGAAGTGTTCTCGCCGGGGGCGGACATCGTGGTGGTGCCCGGTGGGGGATGGGTCACCCGATCCGCCGCCGGGGCATGGGGCGAGGTCGAGCGCGGTGACTGGCTGGCACCGCTCGCCAGCGCGGCCACCGACGGCGCGGTGATGGCGTCGGTGTGCACCGGTGCCCTGCTCTTGGCGCATGCCGGCGTCATCGGCACACGCCGAGCCGCGACCCACCACGCAGCGCGTGCCGACCTGGCTGCGACGGGGGCGATCGTCGTTCACGACCGCGTGGTCGATGACGGCGATCTCCTGTCGTGCGGCGGCGTCACCTCGGGCCTCGACCTCGCACTGTGGATGGTTGAGCGCTTCGCGTCCGAAGAGTTGGCCGAGGCGATCGCCGCCAACATGGAGTACGTGCGCGAGCGGCCGACGGGGAGCTAGCCCAGAGCGAGCCCTGCTGGTTCAGCCCCCGAGCTCGCTCGAGCGAAAGCAGCTCGTGACGTGGTCCTGCACCAGCCCCGCAGCCTGGAGGTGCGCGTAGATGACCGTCGGGCCGACGAAGCGGAAGCCTCGGCGGCGAAGGTCGGCGCTGAGCTGTTTCGAAAGGGGCGTGAAGCCCGGGAGGGCCTGACCTTGCCGCCGGTGGTTCTGGATGACCTCGTCGCCGACGAAACCCCAGACGTAGGCGTCGAAGGTGCCGAATTCCTCGGCGACGGCGAGCACGGCCCTTGCGTTGGTGACCGTCGACTCGATCTTGGCCCGGTGCCGGATGATGCCAGGGTCCTGGACCAGGGCGTCGAGGCGCGTGTCGTCGAATGCAGCCACCACCGCCGGGTCAAAGTCGGCGAAGGCCCGGCGGTAGCCGTCCCGGCGCTTCAGGACCGTCAGCCAGCTCAGGCCCGCCTGTGCTCCCTCGAGCGTGAGGAACTCGAACTGGCGGCGATCGTCGTGGACCGGCACGCCCCATTCCTCATCGTGGTACGCCCGCAGCAGGTCGCCCGTCGCCCAGGAGCACCGAGGCCGACCGTCCTCGTCAGCGGCGTGCA
>Ga0182016_10000921_pt1 | contig 36242 bp, 29 predicted proteins | sample 712S2MmetaG_FD_120491 | JGI IMG/M metagenome (GOLD analysis project Ga0182016, IMG submission 120491) | Permafrost microbial communities from Stordalen Mire, Sweden - 712S2M metaG | ecosystem: Environmental > Terrestrial > Soil > Wetlands > Permafrost | place: Sweden: Stordalen | collected...
CGCACCCGCAAACTGCTGCTGCATCGAAACGAACTCGATCACTTGATTGGCGCCACGGAGCGGCGCGGCTACACCATCGTCCCTCTGGAACTGTATTGGAAGGCAGGACGCGCCAAGCTCCAGGTCGGACTCGCCAAGGGCAAGAAACAACATGACAAACGCGCCACTGAGAAGGATCGCGACTGGCAGCGCGACAAGGCACGGCTGTTGAGGCGCGGTTAGAGGCGCGAGGAGAGCCATGCGCCTGCTGATCGTCGGCGCCGGATCAACCGGCGGCTATTTTGGTGGACGGCTGCTGCAGGCCGGCCGGGATGTGACCTTTCTCGTCCACGCCGCTCGCGCCGAGGCGCTGCGCCGGCAGGGACTGCAGGTCGTCAGCCCGCACGGCAACGTGACGCTCCAGCCAAAGCTTGCACTTGCGAATGAAATCAGCGCGCCGTTCGATGTGCTGCTCGTAAGCGTGAAGTCCTATCAATTGGCGGCGGCAATCGAGGATTTTGCGCCGGCGGTGGGCGGGGACACGTTGATCGTTCCGGTGCTCAATGGCATGAAGCATATGGATCTTCTGATCCAGCGCTTTGGCAGCAGGCCCGTGATCGGCGCCGTCTGCCTGGTCGCAGCCACCGTCGATGCGGCCGGGCGCATCGTTCAGCTCGATCCGCGCCAGGAACTGGTCTACGGTGAACTCGAGGGCGACACCTCGGCGCGCATTCGCAAACTCGATGCGCTGATGCAGGGCGCCGGCTTCACGGCGCGGCTGTCCGCCGATATCGAACGTGAGATGTGGGAGAAATGGATCCTGCTGTCATGCCTGGGTGGGATCACCTGCCTCATGCGCGGCAGTATCGGTGAACTCGAAGCGGCCTCCGGCGGTCGTGAGTTTGCTCTGGAATTCATCGATGAAGTCGTCCGGGTCGTGCGGATCGTGGGCAAACCCCCGAGTGAGGCATTCCTGGGAAGGGCCCGGCAGGCGCTAACGGCAAAAGGCTCCGCACTCACCACCTCGATGTACCGCGATCTGCAGCGCGGCGCGCCCATCGAAGCCGATCAGATCATCGGCGATCTGATCGCACGTGCGCAGCGGGCAGGTCTTGCAACGCCGATGCTGCAGGCCGCCTATGCATCGCTGTCCATTTACCAGAACCGGCGACTCGCGCCGGCGAGCGGTACCGGCTAGAATAGGCTCACTGAAGGGGGCGACCGGTTTCGACGTGGGTTACGAACCTTCAGGGGCGTGCCGAGGCGCAGTGGCCCTCGTTAATAACCATTGCAAATCTTAGTTGCCAACGACGACAACTACGCTCTAGCTGCTTAGTCGCAGCTGACCTCTGACCAGTTCGTGCCTATGCGGCTGAACCAGGGGACGCGCTCATAGGATCGCGCTGCCGTGTGCTACGGGTTGCAGCGTTAAGAGTTACTGTCAGCTGGTCTGGCGTCTTCCCTGCCATTCGGGTAGCGTCGGATGAGAAACAAAGAATTGGCTACGCGCGTAGATCCTGAAGTCTAGGACTTGCGGACGCGGGTTCAATTCCCGCCGCCTCCACCAGTCGACTACAAAAAAGCCCGCAACGTTGCGGGCTTCTTTGTTGGTGCGTCGATCGTCAAAGTCTCGGCAACGCACGCCATCAATGTCCTGACGATGATCCGCCGGAGGACGAGCTGCTAGATCCTGGCGTGGTCTTCAGGTTATTACCCTTCTTGTCGCTTCCCGGTGTCGACTGGGAATTCGCTCCCTGGCTCGACGACTTGGAATCGGGAACGGTCTTCAGATTGTTGCCCTTGGTATTGCTTCCGGGGGTGTTCGCCGTGCCCGAGGAAGAAGAAGAAGAAGAGGACATGCCGCCGGAGGACGAACTCGGCGGCGGTGCCGTCTGCGCCAGCAGAGCCGAGGCCATCAGCATGCTGGCAACTGACGTCGCCACTCCAAGATAGAAAATTTTGCTTAACACCGTAACCCCCTAATGCGTGAGTGAACGTCGTCCACTGTAGGAGGTTTATCGGGGCTGGGTAGTCGGCGGGCGCCGTGATTGCCTGTCAGCCGGCAGCACCTCTCCCTGCGCCGGAATCATTACGAGTGAAGTCCAGACTGCTATGCTCAGAGGATACGTATCGGCGTACTGCCTGTTGAGGATGCGGTCATGGCCAATCAATCGCCGCTGGATGCCCAAAAGCCCGGGCTCTCCGCCGGCCGCACCGTGCGCGATCACTGGCAGCTGTTTCTGATGGAAGGCATCGCGCTTATCGTGCTGGGATTGCTGGCACTGGCGCAGCCCGCCTTTGCATCGCTGGCCGCGACAATCTTCTTCGGATGGCTGCTGCTCGTCAGCGGCGTCATCGGCTTCATCGCCACGTTCCGGGCGCGTCACGCTCCCGGTTTCATCTGGTCGCTGGCCTCTGCCCTCCTCGCCGTGGTGGCCGGCGTGCTGCTGCTGGACGCGCCGCTTCAGGGCACCCTGTCGCTGACCGGCATCGTGATTGCGTTTCTTCTCATCGAGGGCATCGTCTCGATCATCTACGCTCTGGAACATCGTGGCGGCCAATCGGGCCGTTGGGGCTGGATGCTGGTCAGCGGACTGCTCGATATCCTCCTCGGCGGGATTCTGTTGTCGGGACTACCCGGCACCGCGCTCTGGGCGCTCGGCATGCTGATCGGCATCAACATGCTCTTCGGCGGCACTTCGCTGGTCGCGATGGCGCTGCAGGCGCGCCCGGCCAGTCAGTAGCCGACCGTAATCCGCTGGCAGTGGTGCTTCGGCCGCTCGATTTCATCGACAATGGCCACCGCGAAGTCCTCGCGCGAGATGCGGCTCTCGCCTGCCGAATCGCGCAACAGCTGATCGCCGCCGACTCGAAATTTGCCGGTGCGCTCGCCGGGCGTGATATTCCAGGACGGCGAAACCGCCAACCAATCGATGGCCTTCTCGGAGCGAAAAGTGCCGAGCGCACGCGCCGCGCCCTCGGCGCCGGAACGCCAGGCGGCCGGGAATTCGGGCGTGTCGATGACGCGCACACCGGGACTGGCCTCGAGGCTGCCCGCACCGATCACCGCGATCAGCCGCGGGACGCCGGACTGGCGCACGGCATCGAGTAGCTGCGGCACGTTGTCGGCCCACCGCACACTCGCGACCACCACGTCCGCCCCGCGCAGATGTTTCGCCAGTTCGGCCGGATTCGCGATATCGCCGCGCGCAATCGTGAACCGCGGCTGTGCCGAGAGTTTTTCGGGGTGGCGCACGATGCCGACGACCGAGTGTCCGCGCTGGAGCGCTTCCGCGAGGATCCTGCCGCCGACGTTGCCGCTGGCGCCGATCAAGGCAATTGAGGCCATAAGTTTCGATGAGCTCCCGATTGGTAGGAACACAATTCTAGTTCGGGCCGCGCTCATCGCCACACGGCGTTCGGAATGAGCATCCGGCGTGATTGTTATGTTCGGGTGTCAGGACGCCCCGCAAGGTTCCGGATACAGCGCCATGAGCTTGCGTGTGACGCCGTTGGTCCAGCCGAAGCCATCCTGCGTCGGGTACTCCCCGCCCCCGCCGCTGCGGCCGGTCGTCACCACATCATATTTTTCAACCAGCTTGCCGCTCTGCTGGTAGACACGCTCGACGTTTGCGTTCCAGCGGCAGGCGATGGTGGCGCTCAATGAGCGCTGCCCGTAGCGCCGCAGTCCGGCCACCGCGATCCACTGGAGGGGCGCCCACCCGTTGGGCGCATCCCATTGCTGCCCGGTCGTCAGCGGCGTGGTCACTATGCCCCCCGGCTTGAGCAACTCTCGAATCGTCGTCCTCGCCACCGCGGCCGCCTGGGTGTCGGACGCGGCTCCCGTGAAGAGTGGATAAAGGGTTGCCGCGGATACGCGATGCACGGGCAGCTGCCGTGTCCAGCGGAAGTCCAGATAGGCACCAAGCTCTTCGTTCCACAGGTAGCGGTCAATGGCCGCGCGCCGGCGCTGCGCGCGGCGCGCGAACCGCCGGGCGCAGTCAGCGTTCCCGCGCCGCTCGCACCCGGAGCGGATCGCATTCTCCAGGCCGAACAGCAGGCTATTGAGATCGACGGGAATGATCTGCGTGGTTTCGATGCTCGCTCGGGTGCGCCCGTCTTCGAACCAGCGCGAGCCGAAGTCCCAACCGCTCTCGGCAGCGGCGCGAACATCGCGAAAGATCCCCGCAGCAGGCCGGTCACTTTGCCGCGCCAGTTCCACATCCTCGCGCCAGGCTTCATCGCGCGGAGTGTCCAGATCGTCCCAGTACCGGTTGAGAATCGAGCCGTCGCGCATCGCGACTGCGCGGCGGTGTGCACCGCCCGGGCGCAGCCGGCCAGCGCCCTCCATCCAGAAGTCATACTCCCGCCGCAGCTGCGGCAGGTAACGCGCGTACCCCTCGGCCGCGTCCTTCTTCGACAACAATCCCACCATTTCAAAGAAAAAAGGTGGCTGCGAGCGGCTGAGGTAGTAGCTGCGCGCGCCATTGGGAATGTGCCCGTAGGTGTCGATCATGAAAGCGAAATCGCGGACCATGTCCTCGATCAGATCCTCTCGGCCGCTCTCCTGCAGTCCGAGCATGGTGAAGTAGGAGTCCCAGTAATAGATCTCGCGAAACCTGCCGCCGGGCACCACGAACGGACGCGGCAGCGGCAGCAGCGAGGAGTAACGGGGTGTTTCGGCCGGTCGGCGCGTCAGCACATCCCAGAGCTGGTCTATGTGCATGACGATCGGTACCTGTTCCGGCAGGGATGGCGGCGCGCTGGCCGGTGCCGGGAGCGCAAAATGCGCGGCCACGAATTGCTCGAGCGCTTGCGGCGAATCCGGCGCCGCGGTATGAAATTGAGCCAGGATCTGACCCGGGGGCGCCCGAGGCGTTGCGTCCGGAAACGCTTTGCCGTCGGTGAAGATGCCGGCGCTCTGCACCGCCACGAACAGATCCTTGAACAGCACCTGCGGCGATTCGGGGTTCGCGGAAACTGCTGCCGCCAGCCCCGACAGCGGCAGCCACAGCAGTGCCAGCGGCAGCACTCTACGCATCGCCTTTCGGTCGGCGTGCATAGATGCCAAAACCCAGGATGCCGGCGTAACAGATCGCCGGCACCAGCAGGGCCGCCTTGAGCCCGACCCAGTCGGCCGCGTCTCCCGTCATCAGCGGCACGATGGCGCCGCCGACGATCGCCACGCCAATGATCCCCGAGCCCTCCGCCGCGCGCGGCCCCAGGCCCTCGCAGGCGAGCGAGAAGATCGTCGGGAACATGATGGAGTTGAAGAGTCCAACGGCCAGCAGCGCCCAACCTGAAATCGAGCCCGTCGTCTGCGATGAGATCGCCAGCATCAACAGCACCGCCGCGGCCGCGCCGGCCAGCACCTTGCCCGGTGACAGAACGCGCAGCAGGTACGCGCCGATGAATCGACCCACCATGGCCCCGCCCCAGTAGAAGGGGACGTGCTTGCCGGCAGCTTCCTGGCCGATACCCCACACATCGCTCTGCATGAGGTAGCTGACAATGACACTGCCGATGGACACCTCCGCGCCCACATATAAGAAGATGCACAACGCACCGAATCCGAAACGCGTCTGCCGCAGCAGATCGAAGGCGTGACGCGCTGTCACGGCCTCGACCGGGGATTCGACCAGGCGATTGCGGCGCAGCCACACCAATGAGGCCACCACGATGAGCGCCGTGGCCAATCCAAGATAGGTCAGCGCGATGACATGCGATTCCTGGCTTCGAAAAGCCGAGAGCTGCGGCTCGACCAGTTTCGACGGGTCGATGTTCGCCAGCGATCCCAGGATCAGGATCGATCCCACATAGGGGAACACCGTGGTGCCAACGGAATTGAAGGCCTGCGCAAAAGTCAGGCGGCTGTGCGCAGTCGCCGGAGGACCGAGCATCGAGATGAGTGGATTGGCGACCACCTGGACTATGGTGATACCCGCGGCGAGCACGAACAGGGCGGCCAGGAAAATTCCGAACTGCGCTGAAGAGGATGCCGGTATGAACAGCAGACAGCCCGCCGTCATCGCCAGCAGCCCGATGGCGGCGGTACGCATATAGCCGACCCTGCGAACGATCGCAGCCGCCGGCAGCGAGACGATGAAGTAGGCCATGAAGAAAGCGAACTGCACCAGCATCGCTTGGCCGTAAGTGAGAGTGAACAGAGTCTTGAGCTTGGGGATCACCACGTCGTTGAGGCTCGTGATGCCACCGAAAATGAAGAACAGCGCAAACACGAAGATGCGCAGGTCCGCCGCATCGGCGTAGCCCGCCGCGGCGTCGGCCGTGGATTTTGTTCGAGTAGTGATGGTCATGCCCCGCTTCCCGGTTTCCTGCTTGCCAATTCAGACAGCTTAAGGCTTAAGAGCTTAAGGCTTAAGACCAAGACAAAGGGAAAAGCCGGGCGGGCGACGATTCTGTATTTCGTGCGCCCGCCCGTAGCGGGGGTGCGGTCAGACCTTATACTTCATTACCAGGCTGGCTTCGCGCCCGAAGATCGGTCGACCCAGCGCAAAGCCACCGGACGTGCCACTGGTACCGCTGGCAGCGCGCGCATCCTGCTCCGTGATCCCGAGCGTATTGGTCAGGTTGGTGCCCTGCAGGCGCACCTCGAAATGCTGGCCGATCTCCGAGACGATGCCGGCATCGAGCGTCTGGAAGGAGGGCAGCACCTGCGCGTTACCCGGATCGGAGTAACGCAGCCCGATGTAGCTGTAGGTCAGGAAAAAGCGCAGATCGCTGGGCCCCAGCGGCAGATCGTAGGCGGGTGTGAAACGCGCCTGGAAGCGCGGCTGACGCTGCAATACATTGCCATCCGCGCCGGCGCCACCCGCGGCGACGATGTCCTTATAGACCGAGTCCTGCCAATTGCCTACGACACTCAGACTCAGGTGCCGGATCGGTTCCCAGCGCCCGGTGAAGTCCATGCCCTTGCTGTCCACGCCGTAGCTGAACACCAGGTTCTCGAGAGCCCCGCCGGGTGTAGTCACATACTGCTGGAACGGCACGCCGCTGAATTGCCGGTCGTAGATATCGACGTCGGCGTACAGGGTCTCGGTTTGCACCCGGTAGCCGATCTCGTAGTTTTGGATGCTCTCGGTCTGGGGCGTGCCATTGCGCAAATCATCGAAGCTCGGGAAGTGCACACCCTGGTTGATGCGCGCATACATGCTCATGTGCGGCGTGAACTCATAGGTGCCGCCGACGGCCCAGGAGCCTTTGATCTTCTCGAACTCATCGCACTGCGCGGCGTTACCGAGCTTGAGCGTCAGTTCGCAGTCATAGACGTTGAAGCTGCCGTTAGGCACGCTGACGCCCTTGTTATACAGATGCAGCGGATTGGCATCGAGGTCCTCGGCCGTGTCGTTTTCGATGGTTCCGCTGACCTTCTGTTCCTCGATGCGATAGCCGGCGTCGAACAGCCATTGGTTGATGCGCCAGGAGTCCGAGGCGAAGAAGGCGATATTGAGGCCCTGGAATCGATCGACCAGGCAGTAAGTACAGGCGCCCGTCAGGCCGTTGTTCGACACCACCGCGCCGTTGTTGAGCGTCAGGTTGATCAGCTGCGAGTTCGGCGTCGCCGTCATCAGCTCGTTGTTGCCGAGGTACCAGCTGTCATCCGAGCTGTAGGCCGCGACGTAGTTGCCCACAGTCAGGTGATTGCCCGGGAACAGTTCGAAGGTGAAGCGCAGATCGTTGGTGAACGATTGCAGCTGCTTGTCCACCACCCAGAAACCGTTGGTCATCACGTAGCTGTTGGGATTGACCGCCGCGCCGTTGCCCGCGTACGTGGCGGTGTAGCCGGTCGCGGGGCCGCCGCCCGCCGTGACCACCGCGGCATTACCGTTGGCGGCCGTGATTTCGGAGGCGGCGTAGGCCGCCAGCGTGGTCGGCGGTGCCCCGCCGGTAAAGATGCCGATGGTCGGCATGTCGCCGCTGGTGTACTGCACCTTGTCGCTAAGCGATATGCCGTCCGAGACGTTGATGTCGAGATTGCTGCCAAAGGTGTGCAGGTTGGCTCCGCGGCCGTCAGCCAGATTGGCCGTCAGCGCCGCGCAACCCGGGCATTCCTGCACCGAAAGGCCCTGGGTAGCGCTGCCCGCGAACCAGCCCGTCAGCGGATTGAAGCCGGGGAAAGCCGAGTAGCTGACATCCTTGCCGCTGCCCGTAGCGATCAGCGGGATGTCGGCGATGAACAGATTCTTGTCCCTTAGCACGCGTGCATAGAACATGATCGTGCCATCGTCGAAGGTGTGGGTCAGCGTGCCGGTGAACTGCCCGCCCTCGTCCGCCGGATACTGCGATGGACGGATGCCGTCGGACACGCGGTAGAAACCGCCGACGCTCATGTACCAATCCTGCGCCAGCGGGCCGCCGTAGAACCCATCGACTCGATACAAGCCCTCTGTGCCCAGGGTGATGCCGATATCTCCGGTCGGGTTCGATGTGCCCTGGCGCAGAATGAAATTGGCGGTCGCGCCCATCTGACCGTCCGAGTACAGCACGCCGGGTCCGCCGAGCACGACTTCCGCACGTTCGATCGTCTCATCGAGCCGGAACATCGAGGAGTCGTCGAGGAATGACAGGTTGTGCGAGGGATAGATCGGCGAGCCGTTGATCGAATAGGTCACGTAGGGCGCGCCGCTACCGCCGGGATATCCTGCCAGTTCGATGTTGGGACCCGCCGCGCCACCGCCGGATTCTGCCCACACACTGGGAACAATTTTCAGCAGGTCGGCGGCGCTGGATGCTCCGACGTCCTTGATCTCCTCGAGGCTGGCGGTCGTTATCTGGTAGCTGGCATCGAGTTTCTTGATGCCGCCCGAGGATGCCGTGCCCGTCACCACCACCTCTTCGAGCGTGTTGGTATCAGCTGCGCTCGCATCGATCGGCGTGGTCACTGCCGGTACCGGCGCGGTGGCCTCGGCGGCGGCTTCCTGCGCGTACGCATGGCCTCCACCCGCCACCGCGCCACCAAGCGCGAACAGGCCGGCGATGCGGGTCAATAAGCTCCGATGATTCATGCTCGTGTCCCCCTTGATCGGTGTGTCGCTTGCAGCCGCTGGTTGGCTGGCGGGCGGAGCCGCTGCCGGCGGATCCGCCGGGTCGCCATTTCCATCGGGCACGCTGATGGCAATCGTGGTGGCACTGAGCTGCTTGAAGGACAGGCCGGTGCCATCCAGTAACTTCCTGAGGCCGTCTGCGATCGTGAAGTCACCGCGGATTGCCGCGGTCTGGTGCCTGGCGACCAGGTCGGAGGAGAACACGAGAGTGATATCGGCCTGACGCGCGAACTCGTTCAGGCCAGGTCCTGCCGCCTGGGTCTGGATATCGAAATGACGCAACCCGGTGTCGGCGAACACCGGTGTTCCCATCATCGTCAATGCCAGGACGCGCACTAGCATGCGTCGCATTACTCCCCCTCACCGACCCCTCCACCGCTCTCAGGAATCGCGGTGGTCAGGGCACTGTCATGAATAGACGGCTGGCGACGGAAAAACCGCTACTGGCCCACCGCTGTGGCGCCAGCGCATTGATCTCAGGGACGGGGATCTACGTAGACGAGTCCATCAGGCGTGCGACGGATTGTGACGGGCAACGCGGCCTGCAGGCCATCGATGAAGCCCGGCAGGTCATCGGTGCGGAAACGGCCGCCGACCGGCAGCGCCGCGGTACGCGCATCGGTAACGATGATGCGTGCATCCGTGTAGCGTTCGATTTCGGCGATGGCCTCCGACAGCGGCTCGCCATCGAAAACGATCGCCCCTTCGCGCCAGGCGAGTTCGCTGGACAGCTGTGCGGGCGTCACCGGCGTCACCGCGTAGTCGGCGCTGGCGGTTGACAGCGCCTGCCCGGCGCTGAGCGCGCGCACGGTCGGCAGCACGACACCGAGGCCGCTTTGCTTGGCATCCTGCACTTCGACCCGGCCCTCATTGACGACCACGTCCACATGCTGGTCAGTGTGCAGCCGCACTTCGAATTCGGTGCCGACGGCGCGTACCACCGCGTCGCCTGCGTGTACCAGAAAGGGCCGGGAGCGATCGTGCGCCACCTGGAAGTGCGCCTCGCCTTTACGAAGATAGATCTGTCGCAGATGACGGCTCAGATCCGTCTCGAGGATGGTATTGGTATTGAGCGACACGATCGAACCGTCGGCCAGGGTGACATTCCTTTGCTGACCGACCGCGGTCGACAGGGTCTGGGTCTCACTGCCCTGTCGCAGCCAGAGAACCGCGCCGATCGCCAGCAGGACGCTGGCCGCCGCCGCAAACCACCAGCGCTGCCGCGTACCGGGGACACCGCGGCGCTGCGCATTGGTAAAAGTGGCGATTTTCTCGCCGCGCTTGGCCTCGGCCAGACCGTCGAGCGCCTGCCAGACCCTGGAGAGTTCCTCCATTGCGCGCCGGTGACGCGGATCCTGTCGCAGCCAGGCTTCGTAGGCCTGGCTGTCGGCGTCGCTGAGCGGGCCGGCATCCAGCCGCCAGGTCCACGCCGCCGCCTGCTCTTCTATCTCCGCGCGCGTTCGCAGCTTGACGATATCGCTCACTCGGCATCTCCGGCATCGCCGGTGCGACGCAGGGCCACGGCGGACTGACTCATCGCATCCATTGCTTCTTTGCCTTCCAACAAACCCGACTCCCGTAGATAGTCCCGGCAGCGCAGCAGCCCCTTGGCCACGTGCTTCTCGATCGTGCTGTGCGAGACGCCGAGCACCTCCGAGATTTCCGTGTGCGAGAGCTTGTAGACCTTGCGCAACACGAACACGCGACGGCAAAGCGGCGGCAAGCGGTCCACGGCCGCGCAAAACATCTCGAATCGACGGCGCGCATCGACCTGCTCATCCGGGGGAGCCTCAGAGGTATAGACGTTTAGCGCCTCGAAATCCGCCACGCTGTCGGTCGCCTGGCTGTGCTGACGGCGCGCCCGTTCGACCGCTAAATTATGTGCAATACGGAACAACAGCGCCTTGGAAGACTCCACCGCCTGGTAGTCCGGCAGTGCGTAGACGCGCACGTAGGTCTCCTGCACCAGGTCCTCGATGTCCTCAGCCCCCGAGGTAAACCGTCGCAGATAGCGGTGCAGCGCAGCGCGGTGGCGGAAAATCTGGTTCAGGAACCACTCGTGTCGCTCATCGGCCATGGAAATTTTTCTAAGAATTTCTCATATGCGCGCGCAGATCCCCCGCATCGACGCGCGCAGTCTACTCCCGCAACTTACCGGTAGGCTACGTGGCGCGCGCTAAATTGACAGCACCGTACGTTCCTGCAAGGCTAGCCACAAATCAATAAGGTCTCATCGAATTTGATGGTCGCGCTCAGTGAATGGCAAGTCTTCGGCCTGTGTACGGCCTGGACGTTCGCGGCCATCACCGCGATCTGGATCATAGGACTGTTCCAGGGCAACCACTCCCTGATCGACGGCTACTACGGGTTCGGATTCGCGATTCCCGTATGGATTGCCTACGCTCTGAGCGGTGCGGCGTCCGCCAGCGCCGCGGTGCTGCTGGTGATCACCTCGCTGCACGGATGCCGCCTCGGGTACTACCTCACCAGGCGCTGGTGGGGCTACCGGCGCACGACCGGCGGCGACCAGCGCTACCTGGGCTTCCGGCAGAAGTACGCGCGCGGATACTGGTGGAAGAGCTTCCTGATCGTCACCGAGCCGCAGGCGCTGATCATTGTCCTGATCGGTCTGCCCTCGGTCATCGGCATCCTCTCAACGCGGGCCGCAGGCAGTCCGCTCAATCTGCTGGCAGCCTTCGGCCTGCTGGTGTTCGGCATCGGCTTCTACTTCGAAGTCGTCGCCGACGGCCAGCTGCAGGCCTTCAAGGCCGATGCCCACAACAAGGGCCGCTATCTGCGCACCGGTGTTTGGACCTACACGCGCCATCCGAACTACTTTGGTAACTGCACGGTCTGGTGGGGCATCTGGCTGGTCGCGGTGGCCGGCAATCCCGCGATCTGGTGGACCGTGGTGGCCCCTGCCTTCAACACGCTGATGCTGACCTCATTGTTCGGGCGCGCATTGCAGGACAGTCTCATGGGCGCGCGGCCCGAGTATCAGCAGCTCATGCGCGAGACCAATAGCTTCCTGCCCCTGCCGCGCGTGAAATCCCCGCCGAGCTGATGCGAGCGGCGCGGCGCTTCACCGCGCCTGCCGTGTACGATAGGCTTACCAGCTTGCAGGCTTTCGCAGGGGGCGGCGGTGGCCGGACTTTATTTCGAGCAATTCAGCGTCGGTCAGAAGTTCGTGCACTCGATCCGACGCACCGTGACGGAAGCGGATAACGTCTTCTTCTCGGCCCTGACTCACAATCCCGCGCCGTTGCACCTCGATGAGGAGTATTGCCGGCAGCACACCGAATTCGGCCAGCGCCTGGTCAACAGCTGCTTCACGCTCGGCCTGATGGTGGGAATCTCGGTCGGCGACACGACACTGGGCACGACCGTGGCGAACCTCGGCTGGGATGAAGTGCGCTTCCCCAAGCCGGTGTTTCACGGCGACACGCTGCGGGTGGAAACCGACGTGCATGAACTGCGCGAGAGCAAGAGCCGACCGCAGAACGGCATCGTCATTTTCATCCATCGCACCTACAATCAGCGCGACGAACTGGTCGCGACCTGCAAGCGCTCGGCCCTGATGCTGCGCACACCGCGCCAGGCCTGACGGTGCGGTCACTGCTGTTCGTACCGGCCGACAGCGAACGCAAGCTCGCCAAGGCGCAAGGCACCGGCGCGGATGCGCTGATCCTCGATCTGGAGGACTCGGTGACAGCTGCGCGCAAACCGGTCGCACGCAGCCTCGCCGCCGAATATCTGAAGAGCGCCCGCGAGCGCGCCGGCATCTGGGTTCGCATCAACGATCGCGGCAGCGGTCTCGCCGGCGAGGATCTGGCCGCGGTAATTCCTCAGCAACCCGCGGGCATCGTACTGCCCAAGATCGAAAGTCCGCGCGATATCGAAGTGGTGGCGCAGCAGATCGGGCAGCTCGAGACCGCAGCTGGATTTCCTGCCGGCGCGGTCGCGCTACTGGCGCTCGTGACTGAAACGCCCGCCGCGGTACTGCGCATGCCGCAACTGCTCGATCTCTCGTGTGCGCGGCTCGTGGCCCTGAGCTGGGGCGCGGAGGATTTGAGCGCGGCCCTGGGCGCTGGCGACCCGCGCACGGCGGACGGGCGCTGGCGGCCGACCTACGAGTTTGCGCGCACGCAATGTCTGCTGGCCGCGCACGCGCTGGCCATCGAAGCTATCGACAGCGTGTACGTCGATTTCCGCGATCTACAGGGGCTTAAGGAAGCCTGCGCATCCTCGCGGCACGATGGCTTCGGCGGCCGCCTGGCGATTCATCCGGACCAGGTGGCCATTATCAATGAGGCCTACACCCCCAGCGACGCCGAGCGCCGGCAGGCGCAACGCATAGTCGACGCATTTGGCACCGGCGAGGGCACCGTCTCGCTCGACGGTAAGATGTACGATCTGCCCCATCTGAAGGCCGCGCGACGTGTGCTGCGCAGCTTCGTCCCACAGGAGAGTGGTTCTTGAGTACGAGGATCAGCCCGCTCGCGGGCAAGCCGGCCACCTCGGCGCCCCTGATCGATGTTCCCAGGCTGCTCGAGGCCTATCGGAACCTGACGCCCGATCCGGCCGAGCCCACCCAGCGGGTGTCTTTCGGCACCTCGGGCCACCGCGGGAGCTCTTTCGAGCGCAGTTTTAACGAATGGCACGTGCTCGCCATCACGCAGGCGATCTGCGAATACCGCAGGCAACAGGGCATCGACGGGCCGCTGTATATCGGGATCGACACGCATGCTCTGTCGGCACCGGCCTTCGAGAGCGCACTGGAAGTACTCGCAGCCAACGGCGTGCAGACTCTCATCGCCGCGGGCGGGGAGTTCACGCCCACCCCGGCCATCTCGCACGCCATCCTGGTGTACAACCGCGGACGCAGCGGCGGCCTTGCGGATGGCATTGTCGTCACGCCATCGCACAACCCACCGGCCGATGGCGGCTTCAAGTACAACCCGCCCAACGGAGGGCCCGCCGATACGACGATCACCAAATGGATCGAGGTGCGCGCCAATGCGCTGCTGGAATCCAAGCTCGACGGCGTTGAGCGATTGCCCTACGGGCAGGCGCGGCGTGCCGCCAGCACGCGCGAATATGACTTCATCGGCACCTATGTCGCCGATCTCGGCCAGGTGCTGGACTTCGATGCGATTCGCGCTGCCGGCATCCGTTTGGGCGTGGATCCGCTCGGCGGCGCGGGTGTGCATTATTGGGCGCGCATCGCCGAACGCTACGGACTCAATCTCGAAGTCGTCAGCGAGCAGGTTGATCCGACATTTCGCTTCATGACGCTCGACTGGGATGGTCGCATCCGCATGGACCCGTCTTCATCCTGGGCCATGCAGCGGCTGCTCGCGCTCAAGGATCGCTTCGATGTCGCTTTCGGCTGCGACACCGATCACGACCGGCATGGCATCGTCACGCGCAGCGCCGGGCTGCTGCCGACCAATCATTACCTGAGCGTCGCCATCGACTACCTCTTCCGCGAGCGCAAGGGATGGCCGGCAAAGGCTGCCGTCGGCAAGACGGTGGTCAGCAGCGCGATGATCGATCGCGTCACCGCGCGGCTCGGCCGCCGGCTTTATGAGGTACCGGTGGGCTTCAAGTGGTTCGTCGACGGACTGATCAACGGCGAACTGGCATTTGTCGGCGAGGAAAGCGCGGGCGCCACCATGATTCGCCGCGACGGCACCACCTGGACCACGGACAAGGACGGCATCGTGCCCGCACTGCTATCGGCCGAAATCACGGCGCGTACCGGGCGCGATCCGGGCGAGTGTTACGCCGCACTCGCGCGCGAGTTCGGCGAGCCGGCCTCCGACCGCATCGACGCGCCGGCGACCCCCGAGCAAAAAAGGCGGCTGTCGAAACTCTCTCCGGGTCAGATCAAGACCGCGGATCTGGCGGGAGACCGGATCGAACAGATTCTCGATCGCGCGCCCGGTAATAACGAACCCATCGGCGGCATCAAGGTCATTGCCTCCGGAGGGTGGTTCGCAGCACGTCCCTCCGGCACCGAGAACATCTATAAAATCTATGCGGAAAGCTTCCGCGGCAAGGACCATCTGGGTGCCATTCTCAAGCAGGCGCAAGCCGTGGTCGACGCCGCGCTGGTGGCTTAAAATATGAAACATTCACCCGATGATTTCCGCGTCCGCGAAGGTGCCGAGGTCAAGCTGCGCAAATGGGCTACCAAGGTCAAGCCGATCTACGACTCCAAGCACGAGTATCGAAAGCTGCTCGAGCGGCAGGTCACACAGCTCAGCGAGCAGCAGGAACTGCTGTACTCATCGAATTCTTTTTCGATCCTGCTGATCTTTCAGGCCATGGACGCGGCTGGTAAGGATGGCGTCATCAGGCATGTGATGTCCGGCGTCAACCCGCAGGGCTGCCAGGTCTACAGCTTCAAGCACCCGAGCCCTACCGAGCTGATGCACGATTTCCTCTGGCGCACGACGCGCGATCTGCCCGAACGGGGCCGCATCGGCATCTTCAATCGCTCCTATTACGAGGAAGTGCTGATCGCGCGCGTGCATCCGGAGATTCTGCTCAACGAAGGTCTGCCGGCGCCGGCGCCGGATGAGGAGTCGGTCTGGCATGAGCGCTATCACTCTATCGTCGAACTCGAGCGGCATCTGTTCCACAACGGCACCCGCATCATCAAATTCTTCCTGCATCTGTCGCCGGAACAGCAACGCCTGCGCTTCCTGGCACGCATCGACGAGCCGGAAAAGAACTGGAAGTTCAGTCTCGCGGACATCCAGGAGCGCAGCTTCTGGAAGCAGTACATGAAGGCGTACGAGAAGTGCCTGAGCGCGACCAGCACGCAGTTCGCGCCCTGGTATGTCGTGCCTGCCGACGACAAGGACACCTGCAGGCTCATCGTCTCGGCCGTGCTGCTCGAGACGCTCAAGGGCCTGAAAATGCGCTATCCGCAGACCAGCCCGGCACGACGCCGCGAATTGCTCGCAATCCGCAAACAGCTCACCCGCTAGGCCCTGCGGCTCAGCCGGCGAGCGCTTCGACCAGCGTGGAATCGTTATTGCGGGGTGAATTCACGCGCACTCTCACCGGCCAGGCCACCATGAGATCGGCCGGATAAGGCGCGAGCGCGGCCAGCGCCTCGGCTGGCGTGCCGCCGAGCCATGCATCCAGCGCGGTCGGTGGCAGGATGGCGGGCATGCGCTGTTTGCCCGGGGCGTTGTGGATCTCCGCCATCAGCGGATTGGCCGGCATTGTGATGATGGTGCAGCTCTCGAGCACACTGCCATCCTCGTGGCGTGAGCTGTCCCAGAGTCCGGCCATGCCGAACTGCGGCTGATCCGTCGCATGAATATAAAAGGGTTGCTTGGCCCCGCTGCCGTCCACGTGCCATTCGAAGAAACCGGCCGCCGGCACGAGGCAGCGCTGCGCCCGCTTCCACGGTCCACGGTAGCTTGCGGCGGTTTCGACGGTCTCGATGCGGGCATTGATGGTGGAATACTTGGGTGGTACGCCCTTGGCGAAGAACGGCACCAGCCCCCAGCGCATCATGACCCCTTCCCGCTGCCCCCCGGCGCTGCGGATTACGGGCACGGACTGGCTCGGCGCGACGTTATAGCTGCGCTCGAACTGCCAGCGCAGCAGATGCACCGCAAAATAGCGCTCGGCCTCGCTTTGCTGAGGCGTCGAATAGCGTCCGCACATGTGCCGATTCTACCTCGGCCGCGCGTTACTGTATGGACATACAGTAGCCGATCCGGCACCCTCTTGCCATGAGCCACCGAGCATTCCGCTGCCCGCTCTGCGGCGGCGGTTTTTTCCGCCCCGTCGTCGTGCCGCGGCCGGACGGTTCGCGCTACCCCACCAGCTTCTACGAGTGCGCCGGCTGCAGTGTGGTCTTCATCGACCCGCATGCCTTCAACGCCAACGAGCCGGGGCCGCCGTGCAGCGAGGGGGCCAAACCGCCGCCGCCGGCCCCGGATCTATCGCTGGAGACCTACGGCAAGCGATGAGGGTGGTGCGGCGGCGCGATGTCTGCTACCAATCTGCGCCGCATGGCCCGGATTCTGACCATTGAAGACGATGCGGTGACCGCCGGCGAGATCGTCGCCGAGTTGCAGATCCATGGTCATCAGGTCGACTCCGTCAGCAGCGGCAGCGAGGGCCTGCAAAGAGCACTGACCGGCAACTACGATGTCATCACGCTCGACCGCATGCTGCCGGAGCTGGACGGACTGACACTGGTGAAGCGGCTTCGCGAAGCGGGCGTGCGCGCGCCGGTGCTCATGCTCAGCGCGCTGAGCGATGTCGATGAGCGCATTCGCGGCTTGCGCGCGGGCGGCGATGACTACATGACCAAGCCATTCGCGCCCGATGAAATGGCCGCACGCATCGAAGTGCTGCTGCGGCGGGAACCCGCGCAGCAGGAAACGGTGCTGCGCGTCGGCGATCTGGAACTCGACCTGATGTCGCGCGCTGCACGCCGTGGCGGCGCGCAGATCGAGCTGCTGCCGCTCGAATTCAGATTGCTCGATTACCTGATGCGCCATTCCGGCCAGGTACTGACGCGCACGATGATCTTCGAGGCGGTGTGGGGTTATCGCTTTGATCCCGGCACCAACGTCATCGACGTGCACATGGCGCGCCTGCGTCGCAAGGTCGATGCCGGCCAGTCGCTGTCATTGATCCACACGGTGCGCGGCTGCGGTTACCGGCTCGGGGAATCCGGGTGAGCGCGCGTCCGCTGGTCGGCGGGTTCAGCGAGCTGTGGCGCACAAGTACCACGCGCCTGATCCTCGGCTACGGGGCGCTATTCGCAGCCTGGAGCATCATGCTGATCGGCGCCATCAGCTGGGAGACGGCGCGCTACCTGGAAAGCGTCGTCGACCGCATTCTCGTGCAGCGCGTGCATTTCCTGGCCGCCGTGGAACGCGATCGCCTGCCCGACCTGCTGGCCGCCAGCACGGCGCTGGATCTGCGCGGCGTGCTCTCATTCGGACTCTTCGACGCCGACAGCCGCTATGTGCTGGGCGATATCGATCGTCTCCCCGCCGACCTGCCGGTGGACGGCGAAGTACACCCGCTGCCCCGCGGGGTTGCGCGGCTCAGTGGCCAGCGCGGCTCGCGCACGCGCGGCGTCGCGCTGCGACGTGCGGGCGACAATCTGGTGATCGTGCTGGTGCGCGACTACGGCGCGGTGGATCGCGTGGGCACGATCATCCGCGGCAGCCTGGTCTGGGCCCTGTCGCTGACCGTGATTCCAGGTGTGCTCGGCGGCTTCCTGCTGGCGCGCGGACCACTGCGGCGCGTGCGCGGCATCGAAGCGGCCATCGAGCCGATCATGCGCGGCAATCTGCGCGCACGTCTGCCGCTCTCGCCTCGCCATGATGAACTCGACATGCTGGCGGACATCGTCAATCGAATGCTCGATCAGCTCGAGAGGCTGCTCGGTGAGGTCAAGGGCGTTTCGGACAACATCGCGCACGATCTGCGCACGCCGCTGACACGGTTGCGCGCGCAGCTCTACCGGCTGCAGCGTGAACGGCCCGAGGGTGAACAGGCGACACTGCTGATCGAGCGCTGCCTCGGTGAAACCGATGCGCTGCTGGATCGCTTCCGCGCGCTGCTGCGCATTTCCGAGCTCGAGGATCTGCACCGGCGCGCCGGCTTCCGCCAGGTCGATCTGACCGAGATCCTGCGCCGCGTGCATGAACTCTACGCGCCGCTCGCCGAGGATAAGTCGATGGAGTTCTCGCTGCAGGCGACGGCCGTGCCAACCGTGAACGCCGATGCCGATCTGCTGTTCGAGGCGGTGACTAATCTTGTCAGCAATGCGATCAAGTTCACACCCGAGGGCGGACGCGTCGTGCTTCGAACCCGGACGGATGCGAGCGGCGTTCGCATCGACGTGCTCGACAACGGGCCGGGTATCGCGCCGGAGGAGCGTGAGGCCGTGCTGCAGAGGTTCTATCGCGCCCAGCGAGGCGAGAATCGCCCAGGCTTCGGATTGGGCCTCAGTATCGTCGCCGCGATCGTAAAATTGCACGGATTCCGGCTCGAAATCGGTGCCAACGAGCCGACTGGAACACGCATCACGATCTATTGCTCCGCCCTGCCCGCATAAGCTGACATCGGGCTGACAACATAAAATAATCTTCATTGAAATGACCGTTCCCGATGGCGCCGCCGACCCGATAATTGTCGGTATCTGACGGCCCACATCGGAATCCCATGGATCTCGTTGGCATTGCCCTTCGGCGCCCTTACACGTTTGTCGTGCTGGCGCTGCTGATTCTGATCACAGGCACGCTCGCCGCGCTGCGCACGCCTGTGGATATCTTTCCCGATATCCGCATTCCGGTGATCGGCGTCGCCTGGCAGTACACGGGCCTCTCGCCCGATGAAATGGCCGGCCGCATCACCACGCTTTACGAGCGCGTGCTGACCACCACCGTCAATGACATCGAACACATCGAAGGTAACTCCTACAGCGGCTTCGGCATCGTCAAGATTTACTTCCAGCCCAACGTCGACATCCGCACCGCCAATGCGCAGGTCACGGCTATCTCGCAGACCGTGCTCAAGCAGCTGCCGCCGGGCGCCACGCCGCCGCTCATTCTCAACTACAACGCCGCCACCGTACCCATCATCCAGCTGGCACTCTCGGGGCGCGGCCTGTCGGAGCAGAACCTCGGCGATCTGGGAATCAACGTGGTCCGCACACGCCTGGTCACTGTGCCCGGCGCGGCGATTCCCTATCCCTTCGGCGGCAAGACGCGCGAAGTGCAGATCGATCTGGATGCCAACGCCATGCAGGCGCGCGGCCTCGGCGGCCAGGACGTCGCCAACGCGCTCGCGGCACAGAATCTGATTACGCCGATCGGCACGCAGAAGATCGGCGATTTCGAATACAACCTGCTGCTCAACAATGCGCCCGACAATATCGAGGCGCTGAACGATCTGCCGATCAAGACCGTCAACGGCGCGACCGTGTATATACGCGACATCGGGCACGCCTACGACGGCAATCCGCCTCAGACCAACATCGTACACGTCAATGGCGGACGCTCGGTGCTGATGTCGGTACTCAAGAACGGCTCCATCTCGACGCTGTCGATCATTTCCGGCATCAAGCAGAAGCTCATCGATATCAAGCCCGCGTTGCCACCGACGCTCGAGATCGCTCCCATCGGTGACCAGTCGCTGTTCGTCGAGGGTGCCATCAGCGGCGTGGTGCGGGAAGGTGTCATCGCGGCTCTGCTGACCAGTGTCATGGTGCTGCTGTTCCTCGGCAACTGGCGATCGACCCTGATCATCGCGGTGTCCATTCCGCTCTCGGTGCTGGGCGCCATCGTGGTGCTGGCGGCCTGCGGCGAGACCCTCAACATCATGACCCTCGGCGGGCTGGCGCTCGCCGTGGGCATCCTGGTCGACGATGCCACGGTCACCATCGAGAACATCAACTACCACCTCGAACTCGGCAAGGAGGTGCAGACGGCCATCCTCGATGGTGCGGCCCAGATCGTGACGCCGGCCTTCGTCTCGTTGCTGTGCATATCGATCGTGTTCGTACCGATGTTCTTCCTGCAGGGCGTACCGCGGTTTCTGTTCGTGCCACTGGCCGAGGCGGTGATTTTCTCCATCGCCTGGTCGTTCCTGCTGTCGCGGACCCTGGTGCCGACGATGGCCAAGTACATGTTGCATCCGCACAAACCGGCCAGCCAAGACGATTCGGCTTCGCGTTCGCGCAATCCGCTGGTGCGTTTCCAGCGCGCCTTCGAGACGCGCTTCGAGCGCATCCGCCAGAGCTATCGTGCCCTGCTCGCGGTGCTGATCGCGCGCCGCATGGTGTTTTTGCCGGTGTTTCTCTTCTGCGGCGCGCTGTCCTTTCTGCTGCTGCCGTTTCTTGGGCGTAATTTCTTCCCCTCGGTGGACTCGGGACAGATCCTGATGCATGTGCGCTTGCAGGTGGGCACGCGCGTCGAGGAAACTGCCAATCGCCTCGCCGAGATCGAGAAGGCCGTGCGGGAAATCATTCCACCCTCGCAGCTGGCGACCATGGCCGACAACATCGGCCTGCCGATCAGCAGCATCAATCTGACCTATAACAACACCGGCACGATCGGCGAGCAGGACGCGGACGTGCAGATAGCGCTCAAGGAAAGCCACGCGCCCACCGATGACTTCATTCGCCGTCTGCGCGAGCAGCTGCCGCGGCGCTTCCCGGGCATCACGTTCTCATTCCTGCCGGCCGACATCGTCAGCCAGATCCTCAATTTCGGCTCACCCGCGCCGATCAACATCCAGATCCGCGGCGCCACGATAGCCGCGAACATGACTTACGCCCAGGAATTACTCGCGCGCTTGCGGCGCGTGCCGGGCTTGGCCGATGCGCGCATCCAGCAGTCACGCAGCGAACCGGCATTTCAGATCAATGTCGATCGCGCGCGCGCGCAGTACGCGGGTGTCACCGAGCGCGACGTCGACAACAGTCTCGTGGTCAATCTCGCCGGCTCGAGCCAGGTCCAACCCACCTATTGGCTCAACCCGCAGAACCGTGTTTCCTACCTGATCGTCATGCAGTCGCCGCAGTACCAGATCGACTCGCTCTCGGCACTGCAGAACCTGCCGATCACGCCGGCCGGCGCGGGCTCGCAGCAGGTGCTCGGCGGCATCGCCGATCTAAAGCGCACCTGGACCAATGATGTGGTTTCCGAGTACGACATCCAGCCCATGGTGCAGATCTTCGCCACCACGCAGGATCGCGATCTGGCCGGCGTCGCTGGCGACATCCGCCAGATCCTGGCAGACACCGGCAAGGATGTGCCCAAGGCCGCCACCGTGACCATGCTGGGGCAGGTCAAGACCATGCACGACTCCTTCTTCGGCCTTCTGTTCGGGCTGGCCGGTGCCGTAGTGCTGATCTATCTGCTGATCGTGGTGAATTTCCAGTCCTGGAGCGATCCGTTCGTGATCGTGACGGCGCTGCCCGCTGCACTGGCCGGCATCGTGTGGATGCTGTTTGCGACACACACGCCGCTGTCGGTGCCCGCGCTCACGGGCGCGATCATGTGCATGGGCGTCGCCACCGCCAACAGCGTGCTGGTCATCAGCTTCGCGCGCGAAAAACTCGATGAGCTCGGCGATGCCACCGCAGCCGCGCTCGAAGCAGGCTTCGTGCGCTTCCGTCCCGTGCTCATGACGGCGCTGGCCATGGTTATCGGCATGGCGCCCATGGCACTGGGCCTCGGTGACGGCGGCGAGCAGAACGCCCCGCTCGGTCGCGCGGTCATCGGCGGCCTGCTGTTCGCGACCGTCGCCACGCTCGTATTCGTGCCAGTGGTCTTCAGTTTTGTTCACAAGCGGTATGTCCGAAAATCATCGCCGTCCGCCAAGGGAGATACGCATGTCCCCGCCTGATTCAAACCTCCTTGCGGTTGCGCCCGTCTATAGCGAGGGCAGCAACACCAGCGGCACCCCGCCGTCACGCCGAGCGTTGCGCCTGGGGGCGGTCATCATTGGGGGCCTCGCGCTGCTGGTCGTGGTCGGCGGTCTCATCACGCGCGCGGAGGAAAGCGCGCAGCTGCGCGACTGGACCGAAGCGCAAGCCATACCAACCGTGGCCGTGGCTGCTCCCGGCGATGCGGCTGCGGGCGGCGCGCTGACCCTCCCCGGGCGCCTCGAGGCCTACGCTCGCGCACCGATCTATGCGCGGGTAAGCGGCTATCTCAAAAGCTGGAAATACGATATCGGCGCGCCTGTCAAAGCCGGCGCGCTGCTGGCGGAAATAGACGCGCCCGATCTGGATCAGCAACTCGCGCAGGCTCAGGCCGACCTGTCAACAGCCCAGGCCAACCTGACGCTCTCCACCTCGACCGCACAGCGCTGGCAGTCGATGCTGGGCACCAACGCGGTCTCCAAGCAGGAAGTGGACGAGAAAACCGGCGATCTGGCCGCCAAGCAGGCGCTCGTCAAGGCTGCCCGGGCCAACCTCGACCGGCTGCGCGCCACCGAAGCGTTCAAGCGCATCGTGGCGCCCTTCGATGGCATCGTGACCGCGCGGCAGACCGATATCGGCCAGCTCATTGCGGCCGGGGGTGGCGGCGGCCCGGAGCTATTCGAGGTTTCCGACGTCAGCAAGCTGCGGGTGTACGTGAACGTGCCGCAGATTTATGTGCCGCGCGTGCCACCCGGCACCGCGGCGCGCATCACCGTGCCCGAGCACCCCAATAAGAGCTATGCGGCCACCGTCGAGTCCTCATCGCAGGCCGTGGTGGCGGCCTCTGGAACCACGCTCATGCAGCTGGCGGTCGATAACTCCGCGCGCGAACTGCTGCCGGGCAGCTATGCCTCGGTGCAGCTCACCTTGCCGCATGATGCCAGCACACTCAGCGTGCCGGCCAGTGCGCTGATCTTCGATGCGCAGGGCCTGCGTGTCGCGACCGTGGATGCCAACGATCACGTGCGTCTTAAGACCGTGACGATTGCACGCGACCTGGGATCCACCATCGAAATCGGTTCGGGGCTGACGCCGCAGGATCGGGTGATACAGACCCCGCCCGATGGACTGGCCGAAGGCAGCACGGTGCGTATCGCGGGCAACGCGGCAAAGGCGCTGGCCGACGAGCGCTCGCCGGAAGCCCCAGGCGGCAAAAGCAAAAATGAACGCGGCTGACTTCCCGGCGCGCGCCGCTACGCGCGCGGCGCCTCTGCTGGGCGTGCTGCTGGCGGCCTGTTCCTTTGCGCCGCACATGCAAACACCGGCCGTGCCGGTCGCGGACTCATATAAAGAGCTCGAACCCTGGATCGCGGCCGAGCCGGCCGACCAGCTCCCGCGCGATGCCTGGTGGACGCTGTACGGCGACTCGCAACTCGACGAACTCGAGAAGCGCCTGATTGCCGGCAGTCCGGATCTTGCCGCTGCCTTGGCGCGCTACAGCCAAGCGCAGGCGGCTTCCGCGCAGCTCAACGCCGGCCTGTTTCCCTCGGTCAATGCCAACGCCAGCGTGCAGCACAATCGCGAAGCGCTCATGACGCCGCTGCAGCACCTGACCGCGCCCACCGACTACAACGAAAACGTGGTCGGGCTGCAGGCCTTCTACGAACTCGATCTCTGGGGCCGCGTTCGCAACACGGTCGCCGCCGGAAGGGCCCAGGCCGCGGCCGCGGCCGGCGACCTGGAGTCAGCTCGCCTGAGCCTGCAGGCGCAGCTCGCCGATAACTACATCGTGCTGCGCGAGCTCGATCAGGAAGTCACCCTGCTCAATGACACGGTCGCAGCCTACAGCGAGGCGCTCGCCGTTACGCAGCAGCGGTTCGACAGCGGCATCACCTCGGGACTCGATGTGGCGCGGGCGCAGAATCAGCTCGATGAAACCCGCTCGCAGGTGGCCCAGACGCAGGCACAGCGCGCGCTTACCGAACACGCGATCGGCGCGCTGATCGGCGAGGACGTATCGCGCTTCACGCTCGAACCGCGCCAGGTTACATTGACGCTGCCGCACGTGCCGCCGGGGCTACCCTCGACCCTGCTGCAGCGCCGTCCGGACGTAGCCGCGGCGCAGCGGCGTATGCAGGCCGCGAATGCCGGCATCGGTGTCGCCAGGGCCGCCTATTTTCCCGACGTGACCCTCAGTGGCGCCATCGGCTTCGAGAGCGACCAGCGCAACGGCTGGATCCAGGCTCCCAACACCTATTGGTCCTTCGGGCCGAACGCGCTGCTGACCGTGTTCGATGCCGGCCGCCACAGGGCCCAGGTCGCGCAGGCGCGCGCGCAGTTCGATGAGGCGGCCGCCGACTACCGCAGCGTGGCGCTGAGCGCCTTCCAGCAGATCGAAGACAATCTCGCACTGATCGGTCGCTATCACACTGCTGATGAGGCCGAGCGATCCGCCGTCGCGGCCGCGCAGGAGGCGCTGAACTACTCGATGACGCGCTACACCGCCGGCGCGGTGAACTACCTGGACGTCGTGATCTCGCAGACCGCCGCGCTGCAATCGCGCATCGAGGCGCTGGACATCACCACGCGGCAACTGCGCGCGAGTGTGCAGCTGGTACGAGCGCTCGGCGGCGGCTGGGAGGGCCCTGCCGCGGTGGCATCGAACTAACGAATCGCTTCCCAGCGCCACGAGCGGATCATGGCATCGAGTTGCCGCCGATCCTGCGCCAGCCGGTCGGGCGTCGAATGCAGATCGAGCCGATAGACTTCGCGGCTGCGTACGACGATCACCGCCTCGTGCACGACCATGTCGCCCCCGCCGCGACACTGCAGGCGTATCAGGAAGCGCCCGCCGGCTTCGTGCGACAGCGAGACTTCCGCCGACTCATCCGCGACCACGGCATCGTGCAGGCGAATCGTGTTGAGGTCGCGCCGATGAACCCCTGCCGGGGTTATGTCATAGAAGGCGTCGTAGGCGGCATCGACGCGCAGATAGGCGCGCGGCATCTCCGACAGGGCGATGAGCAAGCCCCGCTCGGGACCGATCGCGCTGACTACACCTGCAAGGCCCGCGGGAATGTCCAGCGAGTAGCCGTACGCCGAGTTGACATAGTGCCCGCCGCGCGTGCGATCCGGTGCCGGATCGAAACCCGGTGGAAGTCCTCGGCCGCAAAAATCGTCGCGGCTCTGTGCGTGCGCGCCGCCGGATCCCAGCACTGAGAACGCCAGGCCGGCGAAGATGACTGCGATGCGACAAAATTCAGGTGGTTTGGAGGATTGCCGAACTGCGACGTTGATTTTCCGATTGTTCCTTTTCATTTGACCTAAATCGCCGACACCTTGCGCGCAGCGCGCCGCTACCGGAACTTTGCCTGTGTCCAAACAGCCTACAAGATGGTGCGATCTTTGATACCGTGTGTGGGGCGCAATTCCCGCGACCCGCTCCCGGCCGTAACGCTATATCGTCTTACCTTCGGCGCTATCGTTGAGGATTATGGCTGCAAACGCAGATTTCAGTACCAGCGCTTTGCTTGAATCGGATTCAGAGCTTCGCGAGCTCGTTCGTTCGATTCTCGAAGGCCGCACACGTGGCGACTCCTATCTCGACGACGTGTTTTCCATCTGTCGGCGCAAGCCGCAGTCGGCCGGTATCCTGCACGAAATCATCGAGCGTAATCAGCGCCTGGGCCGCCTGCCACGCTCGCAATATCGCAAGATTCAGACGCGCATCGATCAGGCGCGACCGCGCGGCACCCATTCGAAACCGCCCGCTTCGCGCGCCGACGCGGAGCGTTTCGAGGATCTGACCTGCGATCTGTCGGCCGAGCCCATCGCGGTGGCGAAGCGCGGCATCTCGCATGCCAGCAGGTCGCCCGGCGACAGCTCGCCCGCCAGCAGCTTGAACGCCAACAGCGAGCGCCGCGAGCGCGAACGCGAACGCGTGCAGGGACTGGTCGATCCGAATCCGACGCTCGAAAGCCCACCCCCCGCCCGGGCCAGTAGCTTGCCACGCAGCATGCCGCCGGCAATCGCCGAGCGCGCGGATCTCGTGGTCGAACGCACCGAATTGCTGACCGGGCGCAATGAGCGCGTCGCCGAAATCGCCGCCATCGTCGCCGAACACTCCGATCTGATTGCCGGGCGACTCGAAACCCAGCAGCTCCCGCCCATAGCCCGCAAGATCGCCCCGGTCGTATCGGCGCCCACTGAAACGCTGGTGCCTGCGCGCGCACCGAGCGCGGCTGAGACTGTCGATCAGGCGCAATCGGTGGCCGGATTGACACTCACGGATCGATACGAGCTGCAGATGCTGCTCGGCCGCGGCGGCATGGCGTCGGTTTACCAGGCAGTGGATCGCGAGCGGGTGCGCCTGGGGTTCACCGATCGGTTCGTGGCACTCAAAGTAGTGACCAGGGACTCTTCACACCCGGCGCGCGCGGCGGCGCTGTTGCAGGAATTCCAGAGCGCGCAGCGGCTCTCGCACCCCAATGTCATCAACGTCTTCGATATCGACCAGGTCGAGGAAGCGACCTTCTACAGCATGGAGCTGCTCTCGGGCGCGCGCCTGAGTCAGCTCGTGCGCCGCGTCGACGGCACGCAACTTCAGCGTCGCTACGCGCTTGCCATCATCCGCGACATCGGCGCCGCCATATCGCACGCGCACTCTCGCGGCGTCGTGCATGCCGATCTCAAGCCCAGCAATGTCATGATCACGCAGCAGAGCGAAGTTCGCGTGCTGGACTTCGGCGGATCGAGCATGCCGCCGCGCGAGCCGTGGGTCTCTGACGGCGATGCCGACGATGCCTTTCATCAAGCCACACCTGCGTACGCGAGTTGCGCGCAACTCGAGCGGCGTCGCGCCGATCCGCGCGATGACATCTACGCATTGGCCTGCATCGCCTACCTGCTGCTCTCCGGGCGGCACCCGTTCGATCATCTTTCTTCCATCGAAGCCCGTACCCGTGGCCTGGAACCGCGACGACCCTCGGGCTTGCCGCGCTCGCAATGGCGCGCGATCCGGCACGGCCTGATGTTCGAGCGCAGCAGTCAGCCCGAATCGATCGATGCCTGGCTGGCCGCACTGGGACTCAGGGGCGCCGCATCCCGACTGCCGCCGTTGCAGGATCTGACCGCGGCCGCGGAACCGCAGCGGCCGCTGCAGCGAGCAAATCTCATCGCGGCTGCCACCGTGGTCGTGACTGTCGGCGCCTGGGCGGTGCTGTCACACGCAGCGCCGGATTGGGAGCAGACCCTCGGCAGCGCTGTCGCTGCTGCCTGGGACGCGGTGCATGAGACCTTCGCGCCTGCTTCCCCGGCGATTGATGATTCGGCGGCGACTACCAGTTCCATGACCCCATCCACCGCACCGACCGCAGTGCCACCCACGCTGGTCGCAACGCCGCCGGCCGCACCGGCACGGACGCCCTCGTCAGCGCCAGCGGCGAGCACATCGGCTCAGAAGACGCCAGCCGCGCACACACTCATGGCTGCGGCCTCGGCCGCCACACCGGCACCTCAGCCGGCCGCGGCGGCGAGCGCCGCTGCGATCGTGGATGGCACTGCGCACGTAGCCTTTACGGCCCAGAGCTACGTGGTGGGTCCCGGAGATCCGGCCGCGCGCATCATCATCCAGCGCGAAGCCGGCAGCCAGGGCGATCTGAGCTTCATCTGGTGGACGGAGGGCGGTACCGCCGAGCCCGATGTCGATTATGCGCCGCTGGGCGCACGCACGGAGCGCATGATCAACGGACAGGACAAGCTGACGGTGTACGTCCCGATCATCTCCAATCCGCAACGGACCAGCCTCGCCCAGTTCCGCGTCGCGCTGGTCGATGCCGCCAGCCATCGCGGCGACGGCGGCGCACCGAGCGCGCACGCCACCGTCACCATCGAGGGCGGTCGCTAGTTCTAGAGGCTGGCGTTGATGCGGATGCCGCCGTATCGCACGGCATCGCGCGCCGGTTCTGCGACCACGCTGCTGGTGCCACTCCACGGGCCGTTCCAGAAATCCTCGACGTCCTGGTAGTAGATCTTGTTGAACAGGTTATTGCAGAACGCGGTCACCGACCACCTGCCGCTCTTGCTATGCACGCCGATCGAGATATTCGTAATCCCGAAGGCGCCCATGACGGCGTTCGGATTGTTGTCGGGCAACATCTGCGCCGAGGTGCGATAGGACCAGTTGATGTCGCCCAGGATGTCGAACGGCAATCCTGCCAGCGGAATCTTCTGCTGGCCATCGAGATAGAACTTCCAGCGCGGCGCATTTGGCATCGTCTAGCCGGACATATCCTGAGTGAAGGTCCCGCCCGCAGCAGGGGTGCAATTCCCTGGAACGACACCCGCGGTTGCGAACCCCTCGCAAGGCGCGCCCTTGTAGTCGGCAAAGTAGGCGTCGATGTAGGCGCTGCTAAGGGAGAGCGTCGTGTAATCGGTGGCACGCCAGCTGGTATCGAACTCCGCGCCGCGTGTCTCGGCCTTGCCCGCCGAGGCCAGATCGAGATTGGAGGTGATCTGTCCGATGACGGAAGAATACGATTGGATCTGGTAGTCGTTGTAGATGGTATCGAATAACGACAGGTTGGCGGTCAAATGATGGTCGAGATATGTACCCTTGGTCCCGACTTCGAAATGATTGATGTGTTCCTGGCCCACCGGTTCGAGCTCCGCATCCGAGGTCATGGTAGCTGCAGTGTTGTACACCTTGGGCGAATAGCCGCGCGCATAGGTCGCATAAGCCATCATGTCGGGGGTGAAGTGATGCTGGAAGCTGATATCGCCCACGAACGCCGATGAGTTGTCGGTGCCGGAGCTGTAGAACGATCCTTCGCCGTTGTAGATAACCTGACTGTATGTATACGACAGGCGATCGTAGTTGTAGCGCAGGCCGCCGATCAGCGAGTTGGTGTCGGTCATCTTCCAGGTGACGCGACCGTATGCGTCATAAGTCGCCGTATCAGGCCGCACGTCGAGATTGATCGCCGCCGGTGGCAGGCCGCGATGATAGATCTCCTCCACTTTGCTGTCGGAGTAGAAGAAGCCCGCGACGAAACTCACGGGCAGGTCGGCCGGCGATACCAGCTTGAGTTCCTCGCTCTTCTGCGTCAGGTATTCCTGCTGCAGCTGCGTGTTGTTGAAGACGTGCGGATCGCTGGTGATCGGGTCGGTAAAACTGCCCGTGACCAGCGTATCGAAAAAGTAGTTCGCGACCGCGAATAGATCCTGCACCGAGACCTGGCTCTCGTGCTGATAGGCACTGGTCGAGGTCAGCGTGTAGCCGCCGCCGAGATTGAAGTTCAGGTCCAGCTGCGCATCGTTGTCGTCGGCGCGATGACCCGCAGTGCCGACCGGGCTCTTATAGTCCAGGTTCTCCCAGCTCGGCGTGATACCGGGCAGTTCCAGCGCCTGTGTCAGTGGCCCTGGCGTAAACAGCAGGTCTGCGCCCGGCTGCAGGTGCGTATAAACGAAGTTGAAGCCGTGTTGCTGCACCGTGCCGTGGTGGTAGGTCAGCTTGGCATCGATGTCGTCATTGATCTTCCACAGCAGCTTGGCGCGCACGCCGTAGTCGCGCTGGTCGGCCTTGGTGCCGTAGAACTCATTGGTGATCGGAAAATACCGGTGCGCATCGTAGGCCGACAGACTGAAGTCCAGTCCATTGGCAATCGGACCGGACAGGTGGCCGCTGGCGCGATACTCGTGATCCGTCGTCCCCGTGAGGCTGCCCGCGCCCTGGTAGGTGTCCGTCGGGTTGAAGGTGACGTAGTTGACGATACCGGCGGCGGCCGTGCTGCCGCCGAGAGTCGCCTGCGGGCCCTTGAGAACTTCGACGCTCTGCACGTCTTCGATGTTGTTGCCCAGGTCGGAATCGGACGGCACCGGCACGCCATCGACCATGATGGCGACGCCAGAGGGTACGCCCACGGCCTGCTCATTCGAGACGCTGGAGATGCCGCGCAGGCCCAGCGGCGCGCGGCCGCTGATGGTGCCGTTGACGTTCAGTGAGGCCACCAGCTTGTTGAGATCGGACACGTCGCTGATGTTCGAATTTTCGAGTGCACTGGCACTGACGACCTGTGCCGATACGGGTACGTCTTCCAGTCGCTCAGTGCGCTTCTGCGCCGTGATGACTACTTCTTCCAGCGCTGCGCCGGATTCGGTGGCCGAGGTGTCGGCCGTTTGTCCCATTACGACCGGGCCGTACAACGCGAAGGCTACGGCCGCGGCAACGCCAATCGTCGACGATCGCATCGAATCCATGTATCCCCCTTAAGACGAAGGCCATTCAGGCCCTACGAATAGTTGCGTTGCGGCCCTTGTTGCTGCCATACAACGAAAACGGAATTCTCCACGGCGAGGGTAGCGTCATCGGTATATTTGCGAAAATAATTCATATAAATTAAGTGTATGAATTCGATCAATGGCTGAGGGGTCGCCATGCAGATCGTCAAATGCGCCTGAATCGTTTCGATCTCAATCTGCTGGTGGCGCTGGATGCGTTGCTGGCCGAGCAGAGCACCACGCGCGCGGGCAAACGCGTCAACCTCAGCCAGCCGGCCATGAGCTGTGCGTTGGCGCGCCTGCGCAGCTACTTCAATGACCCGCTTCTGAACCAGGTGGGGCGTCACCTGGTACCGACGCCGCTGGGCGCCAGCCTGGTTCAGCCGGTGCGCGAATTACTGCTGCGCACCGAGGCCACGCTCGACAGCCGCCCGATCTTCGATCCGGCCACGGCCCGCCGCGCGTTCAAACTCCTGATGTCGGATTATGTATCGACGGTGCTGATGGCCGAGGTCGCGACACGCGCCGAACATATGGCGCCGCACCTGAGCTTCGAAGTACTGCCCTTGGGGCTCAACTCGGCCAGCGCCATCGAGAGCGGCGATGTCGATCTGCTGCTGATGCCCGAGCAGTTCCTGCCCCAGGGTATCCGCTCGGAAGTGCTGTTCGAAGAACACTATGTTTGCGTCGCCTGGTCGGGCAACCCGCTGGTTGGAGAGCGCATCACGCAGGCACAGTATCTGCAGCTCGGACACGTGGTGGCCCGACCCGGAGCGCACCCGCAGCGCCAGCCGGCCTTGGACGAATTGTTCTTTCAGCGGCAGGGACTGGAGCGCAGGCTGGAAACCATCGTCGGGGAATTCAGCGTGCTGCCACAGTACGTAGTCGGATCGACGCGCATCGCCACCATGCACAGCCGGCTCGCCCATCTATATGCAGGCTATATGCCGCTCAAGGTGCTGCCGATGCCCTTCGAACTGCCGATCCTGCGCGAAGCAGCCGCGTGGAACCGCCATCGTGACCAGGATCTCGGACTTGCCTGGTTGCGCAACCTCTTCAAGATCACGGCGGAGCAACTCGCGCCCGCACCGCGCACCCGCAAGGGCGAACGCCCGGCCCGCGCATCCCGAAGACCCCTGCGCCGGCGCACGCGCGCAGCGATATAATTCCCACGACGCGTCAAGGCGCGACCGATCGAGGAGTACCGTCATCGCCAAGCACATCGTAGTCCGCGAAATTGCGCGGCCCCATGCCGCCGACCTCACCACCCTCGGAGAGTGCGGCGTCGCCACGGCCCATGAGGCGCAAGGGCGCTCCGGGCTGCTGGCCGAATACATGCGGCCCATTTATCGGCCCGTGAATGTCGCGGGCCCCGCAGTCACCGTCCTGGTGCCGCCCGGGGACAACTGGATGCTGCATGTCGCCGTCGAGGTCTGCCAGCCGGGAGACATCCTGGTCGTGGCGCCGAGTTCGCCCTGCTCGGACGGCTACTTCGGTGATCTGCTCGCGACCTCGCTGATCGCACGCGGCGTCCGGGGCCTCATCATCGATGCCGGCGTACGCGATATCGCGAGCCTTACCGAAATGAAATTTCCGGTGTGGAGCAAGGCCGTGTTCGCACAGGGCACGGTCAAGGCCAGTCTCGGCGCCGTCAACGTGCCGATCATTTGCGCGGGCGCGCGCGTGGAACCCGGCGATGCCATCATTGCCGACGATGACGGCGTGGTCGTGGTCAGCCGCGCGCAGTGTGGCGAGGTGGCGGCGGCCGCGCGACTTCGCGCGGCGAACGAAGAAGACAAGCGCAAACGCCTGGCAGCCGGTGAGCTTGGCCTCGACATCTATCAGATGCGCGAGCCGCTCAAGGCGCTGGGCCTGCAATACCGCTGATGGAGAACGGTGCTTGAACAGACACGCCCGATCATTGCTTTGCGGTTTCCTGCTGCTCGGCCTGTCCCTTGGCGTGCAGGCGCAACAATCGCCTGCCGACACCGCTGGTGAGCTGCCCGGAGAAAAATCCGCCGCGCCTCCTTACGGCATGCCGATCACGTTGGCGCAGGCCGAGAAAGTCATCGCCGCCGGCCGCGCCGAGGCCGCCCGCCTGAAATCCACGGTCAATGCCATCGCCGTCACCGACACGCATGGCGCACTCGTCGCGTTCATACGCATGGACGATTCGACGGTGCATTCGATCGAATTTGCACAAATCAAGGCCCGGGGTGCCGCACGTTCGCGCCGCGTAACGGCGACGCCGCCACCGGACATGGTGGCCGCGCTGACTACGATGCCCGACTTCGTCGCGGTGCCCGGTGGAATTCCGATCGTGGTGGACGGCAAGACCATCGGCGCGGTCGGCGTCAGCGGTGGGGATGACCTTGCCATCGCCAGGGCCTCCGTCAAAGCGCTTCACTAGCTTCATGAACGGAGTCGTTGCCGGTTGCCTGGGTGCACTCGGGGTCGCCGCAACGCTGACCATGCCCGTCTTGGCTGCGGCGCCGTTTGCGTTCGACTCCGCGCCGGGGCGGTTGCCCAAGGACGTCATCCCGCGCAGCTACACAATTGCCGTCCAGCCGGATCCCGACGCGCTCGTACTGGCGGGTCAGGAGTCCGTGGTACTGGAATTCAGAAAAGCGACCGACACGATCGTTTTCAATTCGCTCAACGAACAGTTGCGCGATGTTCGCCTCGACGGACGCGCGGCATCGGATGTAGTCACCGACGATGAGCAGCAGATCACGACCGTTCATCTGTCCGGCCCGGCGCGCATGGGCAGCCACAGGCTCACATTTTCCTATACCGGCAAAGTCGAGACGCAACCACACGGCCTGTTCCTGCAGGCCTATCTGAACGCCGATGGCAGCAAGGGGCGATTGCTGTCGACCAAGATGGAAAGCACGGATGCACGGCGGATGTTTCCCTGCTGGGACGAGCCCGCGTTCCGATCCACCTTCGAGCTGACTGTCACGGTGCCGGCCGCCTGGACCACGGTCTCGAACATGCCGATTGCCAAACGCATCGCTCGCGGCGCCATGGCGAGCACGACCTTTCAGCCGTCGCCACGGATGCCGAGCTATTTGATTGAATTCTCCGCAGGAGATCTGGCGGCGATCACCGCGCGGGGCGGCAATACGGCACTGAGTGTCTGGGCGGTGCGCGGTCGGGAGCAGAACGGCGCACTGGCCCTTGCCAACGCCAAGCAGATTCTCGCCGACTACAACGACTATTTTGGATACCCGTATCCGCTGCCCAAGCTCGATTCGATCGCGGTTCCGGGTGGATTTCAGGGTGCCATGGAAAACTGGGGGGCCATCACCTTCAACGACCAGCTGCTGCTCGTGACGCCCGCCAGCACGATGGCAGACAGGCAAACCGTATTCAGCGTTCAGGCGCATGAAATGGCACATCAGTGGAATGGCGACCTGGTCACGATGGGCTGGTGGGATGATCTTTGGCTCAACGAGAGCTTCGCCTCGTTACGTGCCGCCAACGAAACTGACATGAGGTTCCCGGACTGGAAATGGGCCGAGCACCAGGATGTGGCCAAAGAGCGCGCGATGGAAGCCGATGCGCAGGTATCCACACACCCCATCCAGCAGCACGTTGCCGATGAGCTGCAGGCGGCCAACGCCTTCGATGCCATAACTTACGAAAAGGGACAGGCCGTCCTGCGCATGTTCGAGGCCTACCTTGGCCCCGATGTATTCCGGGCCGGAGTGCGCGCCTACATCAAGGCGCGGGCGTTCTCGAACGCCACAACCGCGGACCTTTGGTTGGCGCTGGGCAAGGCAAGCCATGTGAACATGGATCAGGTAGCGGCCGCGTGGATCGAGCAGCCGGGCTTCCCGCTGATCTCGGTGGCTGCCAGCTGCGATTCCGAAGGCCGGCGCGATATATCGCTGTCGCAATCGCGCTTTCTGATGCGCGGCACGGTCGCGGATGGATCCCACTGGAGCGTGCCGTTGAGAATTCGTAACGGCATCGGCGCCAATCCCGTCGCGGTGCTGCTGACGCGCGACGGTCAATCGATGCCATCCGGGCGCTGCGACGAACCGCTGAGTGTGAATGCGGACGCGATCGGATTTTATCGCGTCAGCTACGACACCGCGACGCTGGCGCAGAACCTGAAACATTTTGCCGACCTGCCCGACGGCGACAAGATCGCATTGCTCGATGATCAATGGGCATTGGTCCAATCCGGCAAGCAAAGCCTATCGGCGTACCTGGCCTTGGCGGCTTCGATGGGCTCCGATCTCGACAGCCGCGCATGGGAACAGATCGCCGCGACACTGGGGCGCATCGAATACGATGTGCGAGGGGCCGCCGGTCACGACGCTTTCGTGACTCACGCAAAATCGATCGTGCAGCCGGCCGCACAGCGGCTGGGCTGGGAGCCCCGGGCCGACGAATCGCCCGGTGTGCAGCAGTTGCGTCGCGCGCTGATCGAAGACCTGGGTGCCTGGGGAGATACCGACGTCATCGACCAGGCGCGCGCACGATTCACCGCATTCCTCGGCGATCACACTGCTATTCGACCCGACGACCAGGCGATGATTCTCGGGATTGTCGCCCAACACGCCGATCCGGCTGTCTTCGGGCAACTGCACGCCATTGCCAAGGCCGCCGGCGATGAGACCGAGCAACAGCGCTACTACTCGGCTCTGATGGAGGTCCGTGATCCGCAACTGGCGCGGCAGTCAGCCCAGATAGCGATGTCCGGGGAAATTCCGCCGCAGGGCGCTCACTGGCGACTGCGCCTGCTGGTGGTGCTGGCGCAAGAGCATCCGCAACTGGCCTGGAACACCTTCATCGACAACTCCGAGGCGCTGCTATCGTCGAATCCGAAGTACGCTCCACTGATTACCTCACAATACGTGCCGGAGTATTTCTGGAACGCAGCTGCGCCGGATCGCATCGAGGCGTGGGTGCGTGCGCACGTGGCGGCAGAGATGAGCCAAAATGTGCAGCGAGGCATGGAGGCGGCCCGATTCAGGCTGTCGGAACAGCAGTCGCTGATCGGCGCGATCGACGCCATGGCGGACTCGCCTCGTTAGCGAATCCGCACGTCGCTACGGCTGGGGCGCTTTCGCGCCTTGAAATTTCTCGACGCGCTGGAACCGCGGCGGGTTCATGCGCTGCCCGCGGCAGCCAGTCGCGCGCCAAGCCGCGGGTACACCCGCAGGGCGTTCCCCGAAAACAATCGATCGCGGTCCTGACCGCTCAGCGGTAGCGCATCGATGTAGCGCTTGGTGTCGTCGTAGTATTGACCGGTGCGCGGATCGATGCCGCGCACTGCGCCCACCATCTCTGAACCGAAGAGAATATTGTCGAGCGGCACGACCTTGCAGAGCAGCTCGATGCCCGGCAGGTGATACACGCAGGTGTCGAAGTAGACATTGCGCAGCAGCAGCTCCTCGAGCGGCGGCCGCTTCAGATCCTGCGCCAGGCCCCGGAATCGCCCCCAATGGTAGGGCACCGCCCCGCCGCCATGCGGAATGATGAAC
>Ga0182016_10000922_pt1 | contig 36239 bp, 30 predicted proteins | sample 712S2MmetaG_FD_120491 | JGI IMG/M metagenome (GOLD analysis project Ga0182016, IMG submission 120491) | Permafrost microbial communities from Stordalen Mire, Sweden - 712S2M metaG | ecosystem: Environmental > Terrestrial > Soil > Wetlands > Permafrost | place: Sweden: Stordalen | collected...
GGCGTCCGTCCTTGCGGATGTGCTTGAGGATGGCGGCGGAGCAGCACGGCGTGTTACAAAACAGGGCAGCCATAAAGCGGCAGAGCTTCTTGCGGAAACAAGAAAGCGAGTACAGCGGCATCCTATTGAAATAGTTGCTGCAGTATTTGCAGCAGGCGTAGCGGCTGGAGCGGTGATCCGCTGGATGTTGAAGCGAAGGCAATGCTAACCCCGGGGACAGGCAATATGAGCGAAGAGGGCAGGAACATTGGTTCCTCTTCACTCACCGTTTCAAGGTGCCAGGCCGTGTGATTGAGAACCAGGTGTAAGTTGCAATGGCTGGCACCGTCGGCAACCTACGGTTCGTTCCATACATGGCAATTGACTGTGTCCGGGCCGCCATTCTCACCCCCTCGGATTGTTTCTTTGTCAGGGACGGAACCGCAGCCGAAAGCGCCAACAACCAGGAACAGATCATCGTCGCCGACATCGAGCTCGATCTATTGGACGAACAGCGTGTCAACTGAAACGTGATCCCCCTCCAAGGTCTGATCAAAGACGCATGCCACAATGTCGTCCATTTCTCCGATTACAAGGGGAAACGACCGATCGAGGTTGAAAAAATGCTCAGGGGGTGCTTTGAAATCTGTTGTGTGCCTCTAAGAGCCTCCACGCAGGATTTCAAGAGTCTGGCAGACAAGTTGCCGGCTTCCGGTCCTGTCACCGGCATTCCGACCCAGCTCTCATGTTTTAGTTCATAGCGAACTCACATTGTCAGTGCCGCAGCACCTGCCAGCCCGCCTGCTATCGCTCTGCATCGATCTCGGGATACCTGCGCTTGACCGCTGCCACGACCTTCGCGTGTTCCGGCTTTCCGCTGGACCGGGCCAGCGCATCCCGCGCATGCGCAGCATCCTCAATCGGGTAGCGCCGCGTCTTCGGAAAGACAAAATCCCCTGTGGGAAGTTTCTTGCGTTCCTCATACGTAAGCTTGGTCATTTTGACTCCTCCTGTCCTGATTTTTCGGAGCCATGTTCACCAGCAGGGTAGGTCGGCCTACCGCTAGCTGCAGCAGGCTCCGAGGCTGTGGGATCTGCCGGTTCCAGAAACAGGTCCTCCCAGCCGGCAAGAATAGTTAAGGGAAGCTCGATTTTGCGAACTGTAGGATCAATTGCGCTCGTAGCTTGGACGGCTACGCAGTCACCGTCGTCAAAGGGATCTGAAACCAATACCATGTGTTCGCCATACAGATCAACGTGCTTCCCCACGATATAGCCGAGCTTCTTAATGTGTGTGCAGTTCTCAGAAGACGAACCAGCAGCTACTGGTTCCGGAGAAGAAGGGGGCATGGGTCACCTCGGCTGTCAAGAGACTCTGATGCTATGGACATTATGATCTCGGCCAACACCGCCGATCCCTATTCTCTTCCAGTAAACGAGAGGAAACTGAGCGATCTGACACATAGTTCGATTCCCGATCCACAATCCGATCCACAAAATGTACGGTCTTCCACGACTTCGGTGGTCTTAGGCGTTCCCCACGGGTTTGTAAGTCGTTGAAAAGCCTCAAAACGGAGGTCTGTCACGGCAGAGGTCGCGGGTTCGAGCCCCGTCGTCCCCGCCATAAATCATTAAGAATCAATGGTTTATGGATGCGACATCTTCTTTCAAGCGGCCTCCGAGGGTGCTGAAGGGTGCTGAGTTGAGTCCCCTTCCAGCAGACCCCGGAAGACCAGGTTCTGGGGCAAGTCGCTTTTCTTCACTGACAGCCTGCTGATCGATATCCTGCGTGATCCGGCTATTGGCATGGCGGAGCAGCTCCTGCGCCGTCTTGATGTCGACACCCCTCTGCCGCAGCATCGTAGCCAGTCCATGTCTCAAGGAGTGCCTGCCAATCTGTTTCCTGATCCCGATCCGCACCAGCCGCCTGGCCGAGGTGCGGACGGAAGTGACTGGGTTCCTCGATGCCCACTTGTTGCGGATAGCGGGAGAGAACAACGCTCGGAATAAAGTCTGCGATTGAAAGCCCGTCTCATTCGTTACGGACGAACTCCTCCAACGGGATTGCGAAGCCGGAAGTTTTTCTCAATTGTCCCCTGAGCTGCAATCCAAAACAAAAGTTGTCGCGTACTGGTTGAAACGAGCGGGAGTCCCTGAGCCTTCATCGATCTGCTCCAGCCGGGACAGGGTCTTCCCGTTCCCCAACGCACCGAAATCAACCAGGAGAGCCCTATGTCAAAACTCAAGTCGGCAGTCGGACTCACATTGAGCCTGCTGCTTGCCCTTCCGCCCGGCGCATTTGCATCGAGTCACAGGGAAGCGCCTGTCACAGCCCTCGATCACACCGCCGACATCACCGACTTCTACGCGTTCGTCAGCTACGACCATCCAGATCGCGTCACCCTCATTCTCAATGTGGACCCGTTTCTGCAGCCGAGCAACGGACCGAATTACTTCCCCTTCGACCCATCGATCGTGTATCAGATCAAGATCGACAACAATCACGATGCGCGGGCTGACGTCACCTTCCAATTCCGCTTCCAGACTCACATCCTCGATGCCGCCCTGCCCATTGGCTTTGCGGGAGCGGGCCACGGAGTTGACGCGCCGGGAAACTCGCCGGCCCCAGTCCCGCCCGGTACACCGATCGTGCCCCCCGCCATCACCTCTCTCACGGGTCCTGCGGCAGCAGGTCTGAGCCTGCAACAGACTTTCACCGTGGACATGATCAAGGGCGATCGTCGCATCGCTCTGAAGAACACTGCCGGTAGCCCGCTGATCGCTGTGCCCAGCAACGTGGGTCCGCGCACCATGCCGGACTACGATGCCTTGGCCGCGCAGGGCATCTACAGCCTGGAGGGTAAAGACGCTTCAGATATCCGGGTCTTCGCCGGAACGGCCGCAGATCCTTTCTTCATCGACCTGGGTGCTACCTTCGATAGCCTCAACTACCGCGCCGGCACTGGCGTTGAGGCTCTCACCGCTGCGCAAGACGCTAATGATCGGCTCAATTCGGCTGCGGACTCGGTGGCCGGGTTCAACGTCAACACTATTGCCATTGAGGTCCCCATTACACTGCTGACCAGCGATGGCGAAATCCACTCCGCCACCGATCCGAAGGGAACCATCGGCGTCTGGGCCACTACGTCCCGACCCGAGGTCACCATTCGTCAACACCACGACGATGATGACAACTTCGGCCGCCTTGCCCAGATACAGCGCTTTGGCAATCCATTGATCAACGAGTTGATCATTGGCACGGGCAGCAAAGACTACTGGAGCATGTCAGAACCGGTGAACGACAGTCAGTTCGCTTCGTTCGATCTCGATCCTCTCATTGCGAGAATCTTCAACGCGGTTTATGGGTTCAAGATACCGACTCCACCTCGCACAGATCTGTTGCTGCTGGTCACGTATGCGGCTCCGATTGCACCCAAAGGCACACCGGCTGGGCCCATCGCCGACATGATGCGGCTTAACACCGGCGTACCACCTACGTCTTTGGCGAAGCGCAAGCGCCTGGGCCTTATCGCGGGCGATCCGGCCGGCTATCCCAATGGCCGCCGTCTCACCGATGACGTGGTCGACATTACTGAGCGGGTTGCTATTGGCGGAATTCTTGCGCCAGGGTTCGACGTGGCGCCGAACAACCTGCTCGGCGATGGCGTGAACGCTTCCGATGTTCCCCCGCAGGAGACGTTTCCGTATGTCCACTACGCATACAGTGGACGCGACAGCCGTCACATCAGCCCCGGCGATCCAACCGGCTGCGGAAACCAGCCGAACTCTTCCAGCTCTCAGAACTCGGACCCTCCGCCGGCAAACCAGGGTGGCTCTTCACCCTGCCCCGTCGACTAATTCTCGTCAACACTCAGGAATGCCCAGCAGGGCCGCTTCAACATAACCCGGTTCTTTGCGCGGAGCGCATCTCCGCGCAAAGAACAAGATATTAACTCCCCTGGAGGGTGGAATCGTCATGAAGTTACTTCCTATTGCACTGACTATTCTGGGTGTCGTCCTGTCCGGGTCGGCACTCGCCGAACAAGCGGCTAGGCCCGCTGCCGATCTGCAAAGCCCGACGGGCGAAACGGTCTCGCAGGATGACAGTCCCGCGCAGCAACGAATCGCGGCAGCTAAGCTTCAGATCAAAGAGAATCCAAAAAAAGTGCAGGCCTACAATGAACTGGCAATTGGCTTCCTGCGCCGCGCTCGCGAGACCGCGGATCCCAGCTACTTGAATGACGCCGGCGCTGCCCTCGATCAGGGCTTGAGACTGGATGCAGAAGACTTTCAATTGCAGAAGACCCAGGTAGCTCTGATGCTAGGCCGTCATGAGTTTGTTCAGGCCAGGGACCGGGCGAAGGCTCTCAATCGCCGCACTCCCGACGATGTGATGACCTATGGATACATCGCCGAGGCGGACATCGCGCTGGGCGACTATGCCGAAGCAGAGACAAATGCGCAATGGATGATGAATATGCGCCCCAACAATACTCCTGCGCTGCTGCTCGGGGCCAGGTTGCGCGTACTCTTCGGCGATGCGCATGGAGCTATCGAGTTTCTCAACCGGGCTTATTCGCAGACGTCTCCCACTGAGGTGGAAGATCTGGCTTGGATCGCTAACCAGATCGCTTCGATCCAAATTGATTCCGGCGAGGCGAGCGCCGCGGAGCAGACTTTGCGGCAGGCCGAGCAGTTGTTTCCTCACTATCCCTATACAACGAAGAATCTCGCACGCCTTCAGTCCGCAAGCCTCGCAGTAGGAACGCAAGACCGCGAACAAAACACTTCCGCTATAGCGCCAGCGGCAGACTCGCAGTTAATGTTGCCGCCGGCCACTCCGGCCGCAACAGATCATACAAGTCGCAATGCAACGCCCGTCAGTCTCTCGACAACGAACATTGCTCCTGCATTCGCTCCCGTACCGGAGGCTCTGCTTACGCCTCAACCAACCGCGACAAGCCACGCAATCCACAGCGCACAAGCTATCGCTGCCCGCAATCCGAAGGACGCCGCGGGCTATGCCGGCTTGGGCGCAGCGTACTTCCAGCGTGCCCGCGAGACCGGCGACGTTTCCGATTATCAACTGGCTGAAGAGTCGCTCACTCACTCACTCGACCTGGATTCCGCGGACTTCTCGGCCGACGCTGCGCTGGGCATCATCTCCGAGGTATGCATGGGAGAGCACCGGTTCGCCGAAGCGCTGAATTACGCGCAGAAGGCGTTATCGCTGGGGACCGGCGATGTGTCGCCCTTTGCCATTGTTGGCGACGCCTATGCGGATATGGGCGAGTACGATAAAGCCGCCGCGGCCTACAGCCGGCTGACGCCACGCGATATGTTGCTGGCTCCGCGGGCAGCCTATGCACGCGACAGCCGGCTCTCCTATCTCAAGTTCATCGCCGGTGACACACCCGCGGCCATCAGCCGGATGAAAACAGCCGTGACCGAAGGAGTTGAGGCCCAACTCCCCAGCGAGAATCTCGCCTGGTTGTACTACGAATTGGGTGAATACGAAACACAGGCAGGCGACGCCGCCGCGGCCGACGCGGCTTATCTCTCCGCGTTGAAAACGCATCCCGGCGACTATCGCGCCCTCGCAGCGCTGGCGAAGCTGAGAGCCAACAATGGCCGCTATGCCGAGGCCATTCTGCTTTATCAAAAAGCAATTGCTGTTGTGCCCATGCCGATTTTCATCGCCGAGCTTGGGAACCTTTATGCAAAGACCGGAGACCAGGTGAACGCGCAGAAGCAATATGCGCTGGTTGAATACATTGGACTACTGGGACACATCAATCAAGTGCTGCACAACCGCGACCTGGCGCTCTTCTATGCCGACCACGATATGAAACTCACTGAGGCGCTGGAGTTGGCGCGGAAGGAGCTTGAAGTCCGGCATGACATTTACACCTGGGATGCGCTGGCGTGGGCTCTCTATAAGAATGGCAAACTTGCGGACGCCGCAAAGGCCAGCGAGAAGGCCACGCGGTTTGGAACGCGGGACTCAATGCTTCTGTTTCACGCGGGGATGATTGCGAAAGCGCTTGGACAGCAACAGCAGGCGCAAACGGAATTGAAAGAGGCTCTCCAGATCAATCCTCATTTCCATCTGGTCTACGCTTACACCGCGAAGCAGCAACTTGACTCGATCGATGCGCAAGCCGAATTGAAGGAAGGTTCCAATGAACATGCCCGGTAAGAGATCCTTCAGACTTTTTTCGCTCCTTCTGTTGCTTGGCGTGTGCCGCCTGGCTTCGGCTCACCCCATGGGCAATTTCAGCGTGAATCACTATTCCAAAATCGCTATCGAGAGTGACCGGATTCACATTGATTACTTCATCGACCTGGCCGAGATTCCAACCTACCAGGAACTGCAGCAGGCGAATATTCCGACCACTGCTGTCGATCCCAACTCCGCAGCGGTGATTGGTTACGTGGCTGCGCGGGGTGCGGAACTTGGCCATGGTCTTGTTCTCGAAGTGGATGGAAAAACCGTTCCGCTTCGCCTTATCTCCAGTGGAGTCATCTTTCCTGCCGGCGCGGGCGGTCTTCCCACCATGAAGATGGGCTTTGTATACGAAGCAACATACCCATCGGCCTCATCGATTGCGGACCGGCAGAATGTGAGCCTCCACTATGCGGACAACAACTACCCCGGACATACAGGATGGAAGGAGATCGTTGCGCTTGCATCTGCCGGTTCGCTGCTCCGCAGCACAGTCCCGGCCACAGACCGAAGCGGCGAATTGAGTAACTATCCAACCGATCTTCTGACCAGCCCACCGCAAGTTCTTGAAGCATCCCTCGCCGCCGCGCTGCCGCCTTTGCCTTCAACCGCCGCAGTCAGCCAGCCGGCGCGCATGTTGGTTCCAACAGGGACAGCATCCGTTGCGCGTGCGATTACTCCGAATCATGCCTCAGAGAAAGCTGGAAACACGCCGACGCGGACGATAACTCAACCTCACGCGGCACTCGATGAAACTCCGCAGCCAGGATCTGCAACTTCGAGCATTGTGCATCTCCAGGCCAATCGACAGCAGACTCCGCGGAGCAAGTTTACCGAACTGATTCAAGCCGAACATCTGAGCCCATGGTTCCTGTTCACAGCTGCTCTCATCGCCATCGGTCTGGGCGCGCTTCACGCACTGGAGCCTGGCCATGGCAAGACAATTGTCGCTGCCTACCTTGTGGGTTCCAGGGGAACAGCGCGTCATGCGGTCCTGCTTGGAACGATCGTCACCGCGTCGCATACCGCCGGCGTTTTTGCGCTGGGAGCTGTGACCCTCTACGCTTCACGCTACATTGTGCCTGAACAACTCTATCCCTGGATCGGCGCGCTCTCCGGAGTCACCATCGCGGGGCTTGGGTGCTATATGCTGCTTCGTCGCCTGAGCGGCACGGCGACGGACCACTCTCATGCGCCCGGCGAATCCCATGTTCACTGGATGTTCTGGAAACGCCCGGCGGTCACGACGAATGAATTTGATACGACCCAAAGCAATGCGACCCCGGCACAATCTGTAAGTATGGCTCAATTATTCACGCTGGGAATTACCGGCGGAATCATCCCATGCCCGGCCGCTCTGATTGTGCTGCTAAGTGCATTCGCGCTGCACAGAATCGGCCTTGGTTTCTTCCTGATTGTGTCCTTTAGCATCGGCCTCGCGAGCGTTCTAATTGGGTTTGGCATGGCGATGGTTTACGCGCGGCGATTCATGACTCACCTTCAAATCGATGGCCCGCTCACCAGGCGCTGGCTCCCTGTCGCGTCCTCCGCATTCGTCACAGTGCTTGGCCTGATCCTCACAGTGCAAGCCCTTTCCTCCGTGCACCTCAATGTGAACGTGTTCTCGAAAGAAAGACTTGGTCCGACCTTGTTCGTAACTATTCTGGGTCTGATCCTTGGAATGCGGCACTCTACCGATGCCGACCACGTGGTTGCTGTTTCCACGATTGTCAGCAAGCAGCGGAGCATCCGCAGCGCCGCATTCATCGGGTCCGTGTGGGGATTGGGTCACACCATCACAATCTTTATCGTTGGCTCGCTGATCATCCTGTTCGGGGTCGAGATTCCACCGCGCCTGGGCCTATCCATGGAGTTCAGCGTGGCCATCATGCTCGTTCTGCTCGGCGTTCTTAACCTTACTGGCGTCATGCAGAAGGTGACAAGCTACTTCACGCCGGCAATTGGCGTGCGTGCTGACATGCCCCCGTCCGCACAGCCAGATAACGGAAGAACGAGAATGGAGAGATGGATCGATAACTCGGTTGGCCGGTTCGGCTGGTATCAATGCCTGCGGCCCCTGGTCATCGGTCTTGTTCATGGACTCGCCGGTTCCGCGGCCGTGGCGCTCCTGGTTCTCTCCACGATTCACAACCCTGTCTGGGCAACGGTCTATCTGCTCATCTTTGGAGCAGGAACCATGATTGGGATGATGTGCATGACTGCCGCGATGGCCGTTCCACTTACGTATGCCGGGAATCGCTTCGCCAAACTGGGCCAGTATCTTGGCGCAGTATCAGGCATGGTGAGTCTCTGTTTCGGCACTTTCCTGGTGTATCAACTTGGCTTTCTCGGAGGGCTTTTTACCAACCATCCCCAATGGACGCCGAGATAGATTTGTTTTAACTCTCCCGATTCTGATTGTCACTCCAGTAGCGACTTCAATCCTGCCGATCATGGCTTTCCCCGGGGAATGAATCGACATCGCCTCTGAGCTATCAAGCGTCTGTATATCCACCGTGAATGGCATTTTCTGCGACTTCCATTGACTACGAAATGAATCGCGAGACTCATGCGACGAATCAATAGGGTGACGTCTGAATTCGATGGCGTCGCAGGTTGGAAGAAAATCCGTTCACCCGAAGGGTAGGCATGGCAACTGCAACCACGGTCGTTACTTCCGCTCGATTTGAGCAAGGCCTCAGCTATGGAGATTTCCTGGCTCAAGCTACAGTCAATCGTGACAAGTTTCAGCAAAACTACAACAACACAGTGCTCACGGCGGAGGATCTGAGTTTCTTTCAAAAAGCGAGTGGGTCTCCGAATGGTCCACGAAAGCTGCTGGCGATCGCCGAAGCCTGGTGCGGCGATGTTTACCGGGAGTTGCCCACAGCGGTGCGTATTGCCGAGTCGGCGGGAATCGATCTGCGTATTTTTCTTCGGGACGAAAATCCCGACATCATGGACGAATTCTTGAGCAACAACAGGAAATCGCGCGCCATTCCTGTGTTTGTTTTCTATACAGCCGACACAAAGTACATTACCAATTTCACCGAACGCTCCGCGAGCGCTCACGCTGGATTGGCGCTTGCGATGGAGCAAGCGAGAGCGAAGCTGAATCTGCCGGCATCGGCCACATTCGGAAACCTGCCCAATCCACAGGGGCAAGTATTTCTTCAGGAAGTCATCTCGCGGATTGAGCCGCATACCCAGCAGTGGCGACGAGATGCTGTGAAAGAAATCCGTCAACTTCTCGCGGCGGCCCTGCGCTTACCAGATGTTGCTTGATAGCTCGAGGGCATAATTGTGGCCAATCAAAGTGAAGTCCCTATCGTGTATACCATTCGCGGCTGCGACTCCTGCGTCAAGCTGCTGAAGAAGTGGGACGCGGAGAACGTCGTCTATGACGAGCGTCGTGTCGAACTTAGCCAGGCAACATTGGATGAAGCACGGCAATACGGCAAACTGGTACCCATCGTTGTGTGGCCGGACGGTCGAGTTGAACAGGGATTCGGCGACAGTTTCGGCTGTTTTATCTGATAAGCGGGCTGTCGCCTGGTCGATTTATATCCTCTTCACATTTTGACCTGCGACTTTAGCCAAGGCTGAAACATCAAATTGCCGATGAGTAATCTTAGGGAAAGCAATGCCGCGCCTTTGTTTCAGCCTTTTAGCATTAAGAACCTGCTTTTAACTAACCGGATCGTGATGGCGCCCATGACGCGCTCCAAGTCGCCTCGCGGTATTCCTGGGCCGGAAGTGGCAGCCTATTATCGCCACCGGGCCGAGGGTGGAGTAGGCCTGATCATAACGGAAGGGACCTACGTTCCGCATCTGGCAGCGGGCGTCTATCCGGATGTGCCGCACTTCTACGGCGAGGAATCCCTGGCTGGATGGAAGCGTGTGGTCGAGGAAGTCCATGGTGCAGGCGGTACGATATTTCCCCAGCTCTGGCATGTTGGTTTAGCGCCTGGTTCAGATGGGGCTTTCCGACCTGGAGCCATGGGTCCTTCAGGGCTTGCTAAACCCGGTAAGAAAATTGCCGGGCCGATGACGCAGCGGGATATTGACGACGTGATTCGCGCTTTCGGTGAAGCCGCGCGATTGGCCGAGCGCCTCGGGTTCGACGGCGTGGAGATTCACGGCGCGCACGGCTATCTTCTCGACCAGTTCTTTTGGGATGGAACCAACCAGCGCACCGATGGGTATGGCGGCGATCTGGCCGCTCGCACCCGTTTTGCAGTGGAAGTGATCCGTGAAGTCCGTAGCCAGGTGAGCCCGGAGTTTCCCGTCTGCCTCCGTTTTTCGCAATGGAAGCTGCAGGACTACGACGCCAAATTGGCGCAGAGTCCCGCCGAACTGGAGCGGTTTCTTTCGCCTCTGACCGCTGCAGGCGTGGACCTGTTTCATTGCTCGCAGCGCCGCTTCTGGGAACCCGAGTTTGAGGGCAGTTCCTTGAATCTGGCGGGGTGGACAAAAAAGCTGACCGGTAAGCCCACCATCACCGTAGGCTCGGTAACCCTCAATGAAGAATTCACGCGCACGTTTCGAAGTGCGGAAACTGCCGCGGTCACAGGAATCGACGAACTGCTGGAGCGCCTGGAACGCGAAGAGTTCGACCTTGTAGCCATCGGACGCTCGTTGATCGTGAATCCTTCCTGGCCGGCCGTGGTTCGGCGCGGTGCCGTCCATGAGTTGCTCCCATACCAGCGCGACGTGTTGGCACAGTTGGTCTAGGATCAGGCCTCGGGCCGTCCCATATATTCGCGCTGTACTTCTGGCGTGACCCATAACGTCAGACTGCCTCGACGCTGAAGGCCTGCATCGTGCTCCGCCCAATTCTTCACAAGGAACCTCATCTTTGGGATGTGGTTCCGGCGCGAGGCGTTGTGCTTGCTCGGCATTGAAGTGGCAGCCTTTCAGTATTCTGTCGCAGACTAGCCGATCTTGATCCTTATCCGTGCAACAACGCCTTTCTAAAGCGCCCGCCATCGAACGCGCGGAGTTCCCCACCTTTCGATGGATGCGTGGCGCCGATTTGCACGAGATGATGCAGAGTTCGGGCTTTCCTCAATCCTCGATTCCTGAAAAAACGGAGATTCAGCGGCGCATGTCGACTCCAGTCCAACAACTGTCCGCTCCAAACAGGGTCCCATCAGCCCCGAATACATCGCCGAGAAGCGCGCTCCGCTTCAACCTCGCCATGGCGTTGCTTGTTTGGGCGGGATGGCTGATATTCGGACGTGGACTGGCGTTTCACCACCTGCTTACGGATTGGAAGGTCGCACTCACCATGGCATTCGGTTCTCTCGTTGGTGGCGGCACCAGCGAAGGCGGAGGAGCGATCGCGTTTCCGATTTTCACGAAGCTGCTGCACATCGCTCCGCGGGACGCACGCAACTTCTCCCTCGCAATCCAAAGCGTAGGCATGGGAGCCGCCTCACTCAGCATCCTGTATCTCCGCATTCCAATCGAGCGGCGGGCGCTCTTCTACGCGGGCATCCCGGGCGTGCTTGGGGTGATTTTCGGCGCATACTTCGTCGCGCCGTTCGTTCCACCCGTCTTTGTGCGCACTTCGTTTACCGTGCTTGTCAGCAGCATGGGCGTGGCTCTGCTGCTTGTCAATCGCGAGAAGAGTGTGTTGCGCAATGAGCAAATGCCGATTTTCGGGACAAGCGAAAAAAGTGTTCTCATTGCCGCCGGGTTCCTGGGGGGCGTGGTAAGTGCGCTGGTCGGCACCGGCGAAAACTCCGTCATCTTCATGGTCATGGTGCTGCTTTTCCGCGTCAGCGAAAAGATCGTCACTCCAACTACAGTCATTCTCATGACCATGGTGACGATCCCGGGTTTTCTCTTGCATGTTTTCGTTCTGAGAGACTTTACTCCAGCCGTGATGGGTTATTGGCTGGCGGCCGTGCCTATTGTTGCCGTTGGAGCACCTTTGGGTGCATCTCTCTGCTCTCACATGAAGAGGCGCGCCATTGTGCTTCTTCTGCTCTTCCTCATCGCTCTCGAGTTTCTCAGCACCCTTCTACTCGTTCCAATGTCGCGGCCAGTGCTTTGGGTTTCGCTGGCAACGCTTGTGGTTTGCGGGACGATCGATTGGGCGATGAGCCGGGCGCGACGGTATTGTCCGGAGAGGCTCGTATACGAACACGACACGGATCAAACGTAGACGTAGACTCGGTTCGCTGTTCGCTATGCCCACCCTGGCACCTTGAAAAATCTGAGGCTCAAACTTTCGATGGATGCCTCTCTCCATCGGGCTAATGTAGGGTTGCCCATGCGGTAGTGTGCGCGTCCCAACCGGCGCGGGCAACTCAGACAACTGATGGAAGACAAGAAGGCCGACGACAAAACGGAAATCCAAACCGATGCTGTCGTCATCGGCGGCGGCCTTGCCGGACTGGCGGCGGCCATCCACCTCGCTCGCGGCGGCCTTCACGTTATATGCCTCGAGCCGCGCGAGTCCTTCCAGCAAATAGTGGGTGAGTCTCTCGACTGGTCGGCACCCCAGTTGTTTGCGGATCTCGGGTCGACAATGGAAGATCTGGTGGCATCGGACGCCGCCACATTCAAACGGCATATCACTGTGACTGCATCCGACGGTTCACAGCAGGAATTCCTTCCCGGCGCGTGGCTCACGAAACGCCCGTGGAACGTTGAAATACGCACACTGCACCTGGATCGCCTGCAGATTCAGAATCGGCTGGAGCAGTCGGCGCGCGAACACGGAGTCGTCACACTTCATGAGCGGGCCATTGGATTCGAGATTCAGGATCGTCGAATTCTTGCAGTCGAGACGTCGGAAGGACACTGTGTTCGAGCGTTCTGGGTCATCGACGCGTCCGGAGCCGCGGCCAGCGTTCTTGGCAAAGAATTCAGCTTGCCTTCCGTTGCTTACGGACCGCGTAAAGTCGCGTTGTGGGCTCACTTCCCCACGGCAGATTGGGTGGAAGGAACCACCCTGTACATGCTAAGTCCGGCCGGTGAATACATGGAGTGGATTTGGGAGATTCCTATCCACGCCGGCATTAGCAGCGTCGGGTATATCGCACCCGGATCGAGAATCAAGATTGAGCGCGCCCATGGCCTCAGCAACGCCGATATCCTCTCCGGGAAGATGCGGAAATTCACGCGACTTAGTTCTCTCGTTGAGGATGCACCTCCAGAGCGAGTCGCGGTCACGTCGTTCCTTTGCCGCACTTATAGTGGCGTTTGCGGGCCAAACTGGATCATTATCGGAGAGGCAGCATCTCAATCAGACCCGATTACCGGCAATGGAGTTACCGCCGCATTGAGACATGCAGCGGAGGCAAGCGACCTTGTTTGCAGATACCGGCAGCGAGACAGAATTCCGATCCTGGCCAGAACTGCTTATAACATGCGTGTAAGTGGCGTCGGTCGCTATTTCAATAGCCTGATCGAGAAATTCTTTTACCAGCCTTCATTGCGTAAGCGATTGGGCTTGTTCGGCACGGCGCGGGCGTACACCGTTCCCGCTTGGCTCGCTAACCTCTTGTACTCTCGCGTGCGCCCAAGGCGTCTGATAGGAACGGTGCTCTTTTGTTCTGCCCTTGTAACAGTACGGGCAGTCGCATGGGCGCTGTTCCGACTCAGCCGCCTCTTTGATTCCGGATCAAACAAACCGCGCAAATCCGCTGTTGATAGAGAGGGGCATCGCCGTGCATTGCACTCACCAAGGTAAGGGCGACGCAATCCTTTTCATCCATGGCATGCCTACCAACAGCAAGCTGTGGAATGGCGTCATTCGCCAGCTTGCCACGCATCATCGATGCTTTGCCGTCGATCTTCCTGGCATGGGAGAGACACCATTCATCCCATACAGCTCCGGCCATCTCGATCGACTCGCTAAGCAGGTTGAGTCGATTCGTCTCCAGCACGGTGTGAAGAGGTGGCACGTGGTTGGACACGACGCGGGCGCTGCGATCGCAGTTCATTACGCTGGTCGATTCTCGCGAAATGTTGCGTGCCTTGCGCTCCTTTCCCCAGCGATCTTTCCTGAGCTCAAGCCATTTTATCTGCTGAACGCGCTCCGCAAACCGGTGGTCGGAGAAGTGCTGGCTCCGCTTTTGAATTTCGTCTTCTGGCAGATCGCAATGCGAAGGGCCATTGCGGATAAGTCGAACGGCCCGTTGCTCCGCGAATTCTACCAGCCGTTCTCCGGTTTGGCCGGAGCCCGGCAACTTATGCGGCTGGTGCGCTGGGGTAGACCTGAAGATATGTTGGGCGAAATCCCGGCGATGCTCCCGATCTTACCGATGCCAACGCTGCTCTTCCACGGAATGCGCGATGTGTTGCCTCCCGCCTTCGCGGAGCGGGCAGCTTCACTCATCCCGCACTCAAGAGTGGTCAAGCTGGACGCAGGCCACTTCATCCCTCTCGACAGGCCAAACGAAGTCGCAGCCTCCCTGCGCAGCTTCTTCGCTGAGAACCGCGCTACGATGGCCCTTCGCATACGATCCAGCAAGCTCGGAAACCTGAGCACACATGCGCGCACTAAGGTTGCCGAACCGCTACGCCTGAAAGAACAGCGATCTCTCGCGAGCGTTTGATAAGTCAGGAGCTATCAAATGAGTCTGCTCACGTGGGTTCTGGTGCAAATAGTCCCTGCAGCCGATTGCCGGCCATAAAGCGATGTTATGTTGCACCAGAGCCGCGATGGGTTTCTTAGGCGTGCCGACGTCTGGACGTAGGCCCCTTGTTGTACCTGGAGGCGATTTTCGATTCAGAACAGCTCGATGGCGGGTCCATCGTTATCGCTCTTTGAAATGCCTCCGGCCACTGCAAGGTGGGTCTCGGTCTGGCTGGCCATTTTGTAGTTATTGAGATGGGACTCCAGCAATGTCTTGAAGGTTGTATCGAAGAGGCCATTCCAGCCAGGACGGTCCTGCGTTTCGGTCAGCCGCAACAGGTGGTTGCGCATGTCCACCAGTGCTTTTTGCACATGCTCCATTCTTTGGCGCATCACATCCTGGAATTGGATGTGCCCCATGGCCGCCAACAAGTGGCTCACGCCCTCCCGATGACCCGTTTCCACGTCGGAGATAACATCAAGCTGCAATTGGGAGCTCCGGCTAAAATCCTGCTGCATCTCTGTCAAGTCGTGAACCAACTGCTGCAACTCGCCGAGGCCGTGCTTTTCTTCGAGCGCCTTCTGTGCCTCGACCATCTTTCCCGCCACCTTATTGGCAGTAGCGTTGAGTTTTCGGGCAATCTCCGCGGCCGCGCTGGTAGAGCGCTTGGAGAGCTCCCGGACTTCATTGGCTACCACGGAGAATCCTCGCCCGGCTTTCCCGGCACGTGCCGCCTCAATTCCAGCGTTTAGCGCCAGGAGGCTGGTTTGTTTCGCAATGGATGAAATGATTTGAATGATGGGCGTCAAGGCCGCGACGTCGTCGGCCAGCAAGCGAATCTGTTCGTAGTTGCCGTGCATCTCGCAGGCTTGCTCGCCCAACTTGGTTTCCAGCTTGGAGATGAGCTGATTGTTCCGTTCTACTCGACCGCGAGTGGCTTCAGAAAGTTCCTTTCCGCCTTGGACAGACTGGGTGATGCGCTCCATCTGTTGGCTGGATTGCGCACTCAGCAGGTTCAGTTCCTCGATCAGGGCCATAATCTCGCGCTCTGACTCGGCGAGAGACCCACCTATCTGCTCGCGCATCACGTCGATGTAGGGCTTGCAGTCTTTAATGTCGACGTTGATCGCCTCGTGGGTCGCCAGTTTACGCGATATGTCCTCGAAGTTGAGCTTGCCGAAAGCCCACATGTCGGACATGTCGCCGCGGGCCGTTCTCCAGTTCCACCATTCGACGATCAACAGCGGCACGAATTTGATTGCCGCTTGCGCTATAACGATGCTGATCCAATCGGCGATGAAAGCCCGTCCCTGGATATCGAATAAGGCTCCCAGGAATAGCACGTTGCAAACGAGCGCAAGCGCCACTTGAAGGAGCAGTCGCTTCTTAACGCGGTGAACCCTCCTTTCGCTTTCCGTCATGCCCGGCCCCTCATTCCGCACGCGACCAACTGGCGTGTGAAGAATCTCTTAAGGTTCAGTAGTTCGCTTCAACAAAGTGACATCACGCTCCCGGCAAGAGCTGCTTCACAACCTTGAGCAGGTCGCCACCAGATATCGGTTTCACCAGCCATCCGGTAGCGCCTAGGCGCCTGCCTTCGTCGCGCTTCGCTGTCTCGCTCTCAGTGGTCAGCGTCAGAATCGGAAAGAAACGACAGCCGGGCAGCGCGCGGACTTTCCCGATCATTTCAAGACCGCCCATGACCGGCATATTGATGTCGGTGACGATCAGACTGGGTTTAAGTCCGGCTTTCAACTTGTCGATCGCCGCTTGACCGTTATTGGCCGTCTCCACCGCAAAGCCGCCCAAGGACAGAGTGGTCTTGAGGCTCATCAGCATGGTGGCGGAATCGTCGACGATCAGGATTGTCTTCGCCATGCGACGGCCCTCATTTGTAAAGTTTCAACGCCGGTTCCAGCCATGCCCGCAGTTCAGAGTTTTTCGGCCAACTGGATATGGTAGCCTTCGCCGCCATCAAGACCTGGAGGTTGGCAGTGTGAAGGTGCCTCAAAGCAGACAGGTCCGCTTTAGCGGCGGGTCTCGCCTGGAGCCATTCAAGCAACCCTTCCGCTTCTTCCACGCTTACCTCGTCACAAAAAATTGCGCGGCTCTTCTTAAATTCGATTGGCATCAGACGATCTCCCGAATGTTGAGGATCATGAGCACCGATCCGTCCCCCATGAGTGCCGAGCCGGAATAAGAAGATAGGCTGGACAGAAAGCCATTCAATGGTTTCTGAATGACACCGGTTGTTTCCCGGAATCCATCGACCAGCAGGCCCAACTCCACGCTCCCTGCCTGAACAAGGAGTACAGCTAGTTCATCGTCAGAATTCGGTTGAGGGATAGCGGCAATTCCCAGCAATGAATTAAGACCTTTCAACGGCACAATGCGCCCTCGCAGAACGGCCGTCTGGCTCTGTTTGATCGTGTGGATTGCACTCCTGGGAATGCGCACCGTCTCTACAATATGATCCATCGGCACACCAAACAACTGCTGGTCGGACTGGACGATCATTACCTGCGTCACCGCCATTGAGAGGGGCAGTGAGATGCGGATCGTTGTGCCTCTGCCAAGCACGCTGCTTATCACCACAGTGCCATTGATCTTCTCGACAGCGGAGCGAACCACATCCATACCCACTCCGCGGCCCGAAAGATCGGACACAACCTTGGCAGTAGACAGGCCGGCAGCGAATATCAGATTAATGGCCTCCTGGTCGCCGATGCGTTCCAGCGTCGCTTCGTCGATGATTCCTTTTTCGTATGCCTTCCGTTTAATTACGGCAGGATCAATCCCTTTCCCATCGTCGACGATCTCGATTACGACGCGGTCCGCCTGTTGCGCGGCACGGATGGTCAGCTTGCCGGTTTCCGGTTTGCCCGCGGCAAGTCGGCCCTCCGGAGTTTCCAGGCCGTGATCCAGGCTATTGCGTACGATATGCATGAGCGGGTCGGCAAGCGACTCGATAATGTTCTTGTCGGCCTCGGTCTGCTCTCCTTCAAGCACAAGTTGAACTTCCTTGCCGAGCTTCCGGGAGATGTCGCGCACCAGGCGCGGAAAGCGCTGGAAGATGAAGGAGACAGCCAACATGCGAACCTGCATGATCGCGTCCTGCATCTCATCGGCGATGCGGTTGATGATTGAGTATTGGCCCTTGATCTCGCGAGAAAGTTCGCGTACGCCGAATTGCGATTCCGCCCTTTCTGCCAAATACGGAAGGGCGTTTTTCGACACAACCAGTTCTCCGATCAGGTTCATCAGGCGGTCGACCTTCGCTTGATCCACCTTAAGGCTCTTGGGGCCATTCAACGCATCTTCAGCGCGTCTGCCGAACTTAATGGGTTCATCCGCTGGAGCGTTGCCGGATCCGCTTTCTGTCACGGGACGGTCGTCCTTTTTATGCTCGACTTCAGTTGCGACGATGCCGTCGTCACTGCCAGGCAGGCGCGGAAGACTGGACTCAGGATAGTTGAATTCCTGCGTATCGAGCCACGCCATCAAAAGCGCATTGTGGCCGGTCGCGAGAGCGTCGTCGAGCGCCGCCTGAAGGTTGGTCAGGGCAGAATTATCGCCTATTGCCTGGCAGAGATTCGCGAGCACTGTGCCAACAGACTTGAGCCGCCCAGCGTGCCATGCGGGACGATCGTTAAGTTGAAGAATCTGGCGCTGAGACGCGAGTATCTGGCTGAGCGCGGCCTGGTCATCCGCTGAGGCTGGCTGAACTCCCTTTGCAGTCGATAACACCTCTCTCTGCCCACTTACAAGCCATTGCGGAGGAATGGCCGATATTTCCACCTGATCCAGAAGATAGCGGTAATAATGGTCAAGCTCCTCGCGAGGACCGGAAGTAAGCAGTTCGAATCCGAGCAGGCAGCTATAGGTGTCCAACTCGGCGAGTGGCGGCAACGCTTCCGATAGAAAGATGCGGCCCCACACAAGTCCTGGCGCCTGTCTTGCGCTGTTCAGCGGATCGTCCCCATTGAAAAAGCATCCTCGCTGCGGTTTATAGACAATCCAATGCAGTTGCTCTCCCTGCTGGCACTGCTCAATGGCCGCCGCTCGCACGGCATCGGGAATGCTGTCAATTGGGGGCAGCCCGGAAGCTGGAACTTCCGCTGGTAAGGCGTCAAGATTTTCGACCGGGGAAGAGGCATTCTTTGAATTGGCCGGTTTGGGTGCGTCTTGATTCAGGATCAAGCTTGGCATCCGTGCTCGCAACGCTTTAGCCAGGTGAAGGGAGTTCCTGGCCCGAGAAGCATCAATGTGTCCAGAGGACTCAATATCGCCGCACAACACGCCCACAAAATCCATCGCTTCGAGCAAGCTGTCCGCCAACTCTCGGGAATAGACAACGTCACCGCTTCTGACCATCCCCAGCAGGTCTTCGCCGGCATGAAGCAAAGTTGTCATTTCAGGAAAAGTAAACAGGCCGCTGTTGCCCTTTAACGTGTGCACGCATCGGAACAGTTCGTTGACAATGCCCTGATCGTCGGGCGAGTCTTCCAGTCGCATCAGATTGTTGCCAGTGCTTTCCAGAAGGTCGCGAGCTTCGGAGAGGAATTGCATCAACAGTGGGCTCATAGGCAAGGATGTCGATGTCATCGATTTGCCTCCCCGACCATGAGGCGGGCATAGGAAAGAAGCTGTAACGGGCGGACAGGTTTGATCAGATAGCTATTGGCGCCCGAGCGGTAGGCAGTTACCTCGTCCCCGGCGGCGGCTTCGGTGGAGATCATGATGGCGGGTGACTGGGTAATGTCCTGTTGGCGCAGCTCGCGCAGAAAGCAGAAGCCGTCGAGCTTGGGCATGTTGATATCCACTACGTAGAGATCGAAGGGCGCTTCGAGAGCCTTCTCCAGGGCTTCGATGCCGTTCCATGCCTCCTCCACCGCGTACCCCGCGGATTCAAGAATGCCACGATGGTACATGCGCACTGTGGCTGCATCGTCAACTATCAGGACGCGTTTCACTTGGTCTCCAGCCCTTTCTGATAAACGATTGCTTCAGGAAATTTGCGAACCTTGAACAAAGAGGAGATGCGGCTCATCGATTCGGAATGCCCCAGGCAGATAAAGGCGCCCGGATTCATTGCTTCAAAGAATGTTTCCGCCGCCGTCTGGCGGGATATGTCATCGAAATAAATGAGCAGGTTTCGGCAGAAAATCACGTCGAAATTGCGATAGCTGAGAGTTTCCGTCGCTTCGGAAAGATTGACCCGGGTGAACTCTACCGCATCCCGGATGTCGTCGCACAGCTGGTACTCTTCGCCGACGCCTTTGAAGTATTTCTTCAGCCAGGGCGCCGGCATATGCTGCAGGGAACGGACGGAATAACGGCCCGCCCGCGCGCGACGCAGAATGCTGGTGTCTATATCGGACGAGATGATCTCGACATCCCACTCGGCGATTCCGCTCCAGTGTTCCAGCAGGTACATGGCGATCGAATAAGGCTCCTCCCCAGAGGACGAAGGGATACACCAGATGCGAATCGCATCGGAGCCGATTCTATGCCGGACAATCTCTGGAAGAATTGAATCGACCAGGCACCTGAACTGATATTCCTCGCGCAGAAAGTATGTTTCGTTCACCGTCATCAGGTTGGTGAGTTGCTGCAATTCCTCACCCGAAGCCTGAAAGCGCAGGAGTGTAAAGTAGCCGCGGAAGTTGCCAGTGCCTGTAGCTTCGATTCGTTCGACCAGGCGCTTATCCACGAAGTAGCGCTTGGTCGGCTCGAAGTTGATGCCGGTCCTGCGATAAAAGAACTCCTTGAACTTAAGGAAGTCTTCGTCGCTGATGGCCGGCCCGGATCCTGGCAATGGCGCGTGTGCCGTGGTCACAGCGTCAGACCTCACGAATGCGTTTGAGCGCCAGGTCTGCGGCAAACTGGATATAGGGTTCGGACCGAAAGCGGGCCTTTAGCCGGCTCAGAGGATCGATGGCTGCCTCTGAAGCAACCTCGCAGAGCAGATCGACCGCAGTGGCGCAGACATTGACGTGGGAATCCTGTTCGATGACTTCGATCAACCAGCTCTCAGCCTCAGCGTGCCGCTGGGAATCGAGAATATTCACGACAAAGATGCGTACATCGGGATCCGGATCGGCAAGCAAGGAATGCAGAATGGGATCTACCTCATTGCCCATTTGCTTGAATGCCTCGATAACTTCATTGCGCAGAGCCGCATCTTCGCTGCGGAGGCAATCAACCAGTCCGCTGACTGCCGATGGATCGTTCAGGCGAAGCAGGGTGTTGAGGATCATCTCCCGAACGGAAAGATCCGCCTCACACTTCAGACGGTTCACCAGCGTCTTCGCGGCATCCGGACAGCGGACGATTTCGCGTGCCGCCTGGCGTCGGCCGGCAGCATCTTCGTCCTCCAAAGCCGCGGCAAGTTCGTCGCAAATCCGCTTATGCTTTGGCTTGTTGCGCTCTGCGAGTTGAATGGTATTTTGTTTTACAAAGCCCATGATTATTTCCCCGGCATCCCCGGCAAGCTTGAAACCTGCGCAGTGTACTTTCCTTTAGGAACCCGCCCAGGCAACGAGTTGCGCGGCAACTCTCTCTGCACTGAGGACCAGGCTTGCTCCGCCCTTTCTGACCAGTTCTGCCGGCATACCGTATACGACCGCCGAGTCTTCCGATTCCGCGATGGTTCTACCGCCGCGTTTTTTGATCTCGGTAAATGCATCCGATCCGTCGTGACCCATCCCAGTCAATAACACCGCGGTCGTTTTCGCCGGATCGTAATGCTGCAGCACCGATTGTCCGAGCAGTTCCACCGAAGGGTGCCATAGATACTGCGAATTCTCGGGCGCGGGCAAAATGGCCAGTTTGCCCGCTCGCTTGGCCAGCAGCGTGTCCGCTCCACCTCGCCCAATGTAGACACAGCCGGGTACAACTGGTACGGCGCTCCCTGCCTCGACAACCGACAGTGCGCAACACTGATCCAGCCGCTCGGCGAACGCCTTCGTGAACGCCGCGGGCATATGCTGCGCCACCAGCACAGGCCATGGAAAATCCGCCGGCAATCCCGACAACACAATCTCCAGAGCGCGCGGCCCGCCTGTCGACGCGCCGATGACTACCAAGCCATCGCTTGCGCCCTTGCGCGCAACCAGGGCTGTGGAAGCAGCGGCAGCCATTGTGCGTTCATCCTGCATGCGGCGAACTACCGCTCCGGCGCCTGGACTCTTTGCACGTTTGCCCTTCGGTCGAGCTCGCGCGGCGCCTCGAACCTTGGCCACCAGTTCCGCGGACACTTTGTCGATAGACAGGGAAATAGTTCCGCCTGGCTTGCAAATGTAATCCACCGCTCCCAGATTCAGGGCTTCGAAGGTGGCCAAAGCGCCCTGCGCGGTGAGCGATGAAACCATCACCACCGCGACAGGCCGCTCAGCCATAATCAGAGAGAGCGCGGTCAATCCATCCATCTCCGGCATATTGATGTCCAGCGTCACAACATGGGGCTGGAACTCCCGATTTTCCCGCACCGCTTCTTCGCCATTCCTGGCCTGGCGAATGTCGAAGTCCGCCTCGGCCTGAAACATCGCCATGAGCTGGCGGCGCATCAGGGCCGAGTCGTCAACAATCAACAGCTTGATCATTTGCTTATCCAGTCACCGCTGCCAGCGCCACCAGTTCCTTGTGCGCCATCAGGTGAGGCGGATCGATCAGTTGAATCAGCCGCTTCTGCTTTTCGAGGTTAGCCATGCGGCTCAGCAGCCGGCTCTGGTCCTTGGAAAGCTGTGGCGCCGCTTCAATCGCAGCCTTGGGAATCATCAATACCTCGGCTACCTCATCGACAATAAAGCCGGTACGGACATCCGAGATGAGAAACACCATAATCCGTTGACGATCGGTGCGTTCTACCTGCTTGAGACCCAGGCGCAGACGCAGATCGATCACCGGCAGCACGCTTCCGCGGAGATTGACGACGCCCTCAACGAACGATGGCGCCTTGGGCACACGGATGAGTTGTTCCGGCACCCGCACAATCTCTTGCACGCTGGCAATTGGCGCGCCGAACTCTTCCTTATCGAGGCGGAAGATAACCACTTGCTCGTCATCGTCCAGGTTTTCGTTCGCCTCTTTGGTTTCCCGATCCTCTTCGAGCTCAGTATCGTTCACGGCGCTCAGTGCCTCCTTGATCGCGGAATGGCCAAAGAGATTGCGCGAGGTCACGATCGATACCATGCGTTTTCCATTGTCCAGCCGGCAGATTGCAGTTATCTCGGCGAGATTTCCCTCACGAGCAAGCAGCGCGGGAAGCGCATCCACGCCGGACTTTGAAACCCGGAGTACTTCGCTCACCGCATCCACCACCACGCCAACCGAGACCCCGCCTAGAGTAAGCACGACGATGCGGCTCTTTTCGTCCAGATCGCGATGCGGAAGCGCGAACATGCTACGCAAGTTGACCAGGGGCAGCAGTCGGCTGCGCAGAGTCATGACCCCCAGGACGTGCGACTCCGAGTGTGGAACATGAATGACCGCCTCCGGCACCTGCACGATCTCCTGCACCTCTTCGATTGCGATGGCGTATTCCTGGCCATCGACATCGAAGCTGACCAGTTGCAGTTCATCGCTGCTATCTTCTTCTTCTTCGCTCTGTGCGCTCGATTCGACGGCCCCAGCGACGGCTGTTTTCCTTGAGATTGCCGCAATCTGTGAGAATTCGCGCTCGACGAGCTTGGCAAAGTCCAGCACCATGACCATCGCGTGTCCGCCCACATCCTTGATGAGGCTCGACAGCACTTCGGAATTCACCGTAGTGCGAATAGACCCAACGTCTTCAATGTGGCTGGCATCGACGCCCACTACGCTCGATACGCGGTCGACCACAAAACCCACCGGCTGACCGACGTCCACAACCAGGGCGCGGGTCGAGTCGTCGTGTTCGAACTCGGGAAAGCCGAAGAGCCGGCGCAGCGAAATAATAGGCAGAACCTTGCCGCGCAGATTCGCCAGTCCTTCCAGCGCGGAAGGCGCGAGAGGCACGCGCACAACCTCTGGAACGCGAATGATCTCCTTCACCGGCGACATGTCTGCCGCGAAGACCTCATTGCCGGCCATGAAGGTGACAAACTGTTGTGTGCCCTGTTGATTGTTGGAAGCGCGCTCGCCGACCTCGACTTCTACGAGCGCCGCCTCGTTCGGTTGTGTCTCCGGGACGAGTTCCTCGATGATCGGTTCATGGATGATCGGCTCATCGAGAAGCGCGGTCCCATTTTTTTGGTGCTTCACTGTTCTTGTCGTCATGGCGGCCCCTTATGCTGCGCTCTGGAGTTCGTCTGCGAGAGAAGAAATCTCTTCGATGGCGGCGGCCAGATCTTCGGCGCCCTTGGCCTGCTGTTGGGCTGCGCCGGCTGCTTCGGTGGCCGCCTTGTCTGCCTCAGTTGCGGCCGCGGAAATCTGCTCGATGCCCTTCTTCACCTGGCCCAGAGCTGCGGCGATTTCCTCCGATGCGGAGAGGATCTCCTGCGTGCCCTTTTCGACGGCAAGAATGTCGGTTTCTATGGACACCAGGTCGGTTGTCGTGATCTTGGCCTTCGCTACTTCGGAGACAGCCGATGCCACAATCTCAGTCAAATCGCGCCCCACAATGCCAATCTGATCCTGGACAGCCTTGACTAAATCCTTGATCCGGTCGGCATTCTCCGACGAATCATGAGACAGGTTCCGGATGTCCGTAGCAACCACCACGAAGCCCTTGCCAAACTCTCCCGCGCGCGCAGCTTCAATGGCGCCATTCACAGCCAGCATGTTGGTCTGGATCGAGACGGTGCTAATGGCTTCGACGATCTTGTCAATTCGCCTGGATACCAGTTCCAAATCGTTCATCTGCTTGATGCTGCCGCGCGATGCGTCCGCCGATGTGGATAGGCCTTCGATCAGCCCATTGACAGCCACCTTGTTCTCGCCAAGCAGCTTTTTGATCGAGACCACCTTTTCGGCACTGGCAGTGGCGCGCTTCTGCGCGATTTCCAAGCCTTTTTCGATTTGATTGGTAGCCGCGGCGGACTCTTCTGAGGCTGCGGACTGAACCTCGGCGCCCTTCTTGATCTGATTAAGCGCGGTCATGATCTGTGCGCTGGAACGATTGATCTCCTGAACAGCCGATGAGAGTTCCTCGGAGGACGAAGCCACCTGCTCGGCGCTTTTGGCAACATCGGTCGAGTTCTTCAGATCCTCCGCTAACTCCGACAAACTTTGCGCGGCCTGCTCGCACTCGGCCAGGGCCTGCGTTTGCTCGGCTACAGTCTTGCCAGACTCTTCAGCGGCGGCGGACTGCTCCTCGGCGGCGGCAGCAATGTTTTGCGAACCCTTTAACGCCTGCTGGGATGCGACGTTGGACTGCGCAGCGTTGGCGGAGATCTCAGCAATGCCCTTCACGATTTCAATCGCATCCAGGCGGATCTGCTCCAGTTGTAGCGTTACGAGCTTGCCCTTCTCAACTTCGTCTTCCATCGTCTTGGCGGATGTGTTGATGCCGCCGGCAATGGTCTTGACCTCTTGCTGGATCTGCCCAACCAATTCCTGAATCTGCTTGGCGCTTTTCTCCGAAGTCTCGGCCAAAGTCCGCACTTCGTCGGCGACAACGGCGAAGCCCTTTCCATGCTTGCCGGCACGCGCCGCTTCAATGGCTGCATTCAGAGCCAACAGGTTGGTCTGATCGGCAATGCGCGCAACCGCCTTGACGATGTCACCGATATTGGCGGCCTGTGTTTCAAGCTCTGTAACCATCTTTACTGAAGCGATCTGTCGCTGCGCCGCTGTGCCAATGTTGGTGATCAGGCCGGCCACATCCGCGCTGGTGCGGACGATCAGCGTTTGGCAGGCCTCGCCTTTGCCGCTGCTTAGCTCGGCATTCTGCATTTGACGCGTGATGGAGACACCGACCTGCTGAAAGGCCGCCAGAGACTCTTGCGCGGCGCTTGACGCCTCTTCGGCACCGGTTGCAATCTGTTCGCTGGCGCGCTTCAATTCCTCGGCAGCCGACGACGCTTGAGCAATGCCAGAGGCCAATTGTCCAGTGGCTGCGGCGATGCGCTCCGCGGCCTGCTGTTGTTTGGCGAGCGTCCTCGCCTTCTTGCGTTGCGCTTCCGCCTCGCGGGCGGTCACAGCCGAGGTTTTTCCTTCAGAAGCAGAAGTTGCCTGTGGGGCAGTCTTCCTGACGAGTGCCATGGGTCTATTCCTTTTGTGCTGCCCGTTCCAGAGTCGGAGTCCCGTGAGTTTCTTAGGCTGGAATTCGCGAAGCGGTGAGAAGTGCGTGAATCGTCTGTAGCGCGGATGACGCCCGCCCGGCTGGTGACATGTTAAGTAGGAACTCATCGCGAGGTGGCAGCAATTGAAAAGTGCTCAATTCTGAACACTTTTGCGGACCTCTGCTAAATGGGGAAACGGGACCAAATCAGGATGGTCGTTACGCGATTAAGTGCCGGCACGCACTGAAGTACTGCGTAACAGGTGCGACGGATGGCCGGGAGACACCGTCGATTATGTGTCGTCGCGCCCAGAAGGTGCGACGAATCAACCGCATAGCCTTCCCTAGTTCATCTCCTTGTTTAGAGTCATTGGTTTGCTTTAATCGCATCCCTGAGTCGACCGAACTCAAGTTCCAGCTCGGCCATACGCGCCGCCACAACGTGCAATTCCCCTGCGTCCGCTGCCTTTTCTATCGCTGATGCCACGTTCCGAAGTCGGTCGCCGCCGACGTTTGCGGAAGCTCCTCTGATCGAGTGAGCCTGACGAGCGGAACCAGCAGTATCCCCGCTTTGCACAAGATCTTTCAAAGTCTGAGTCTGGCCTGGAGTGTCCTCAAGAAATGCCGCAAAGACGATCTGCGCCAGTTCATTGTCCCCCTCCAGGCGGACCAGTACACCTGCCCGGTCGAAGATGAGCGCTGCGTCTTCGGCAGTTGTCGATGGGACGACTTGCCGCGGCGCAGTTGGAATCGCGGCATCCCCGGCCGGCAGCCATCTGTTGAGCGCAGCCCGCAACACGGCGATCATTATTGGTTTCGGCACAAAGTCGTTCATGCCTGCCGCAAGGCAACTGTCCCGATCGATTTGCATTGCATTGGCGGTCAAGGCAATGATCGGAATGCCGTGATCGAGGACCGCGGAGCCGGGATTGCGAACCCGGCGTGCAGCCTCGATACCGTCCATCACCGGCATCCGCATATCCATCAGCACCAAGTCGTATGGGATGGACTCAAGTGCGCTGATTGCTTCTGCGCCATCGGCCACCGCCTCGGCATGCAAGCCAAGCTTCCGGAGCATACCAAGGGCCACCTCCCGGTTCGTGGAATTGTCCTCGGCAATCAGAATCCTCGCATTGAGAGGAACAGTCGTTTGGCATTCCGCCGACGCCTCCTCTGCCTCGCCGTCCAGCCCCAAGCTCCGCCCCAGCCGGACCGTGAACCAGAACTCCGATCCCTTGCCCTCCTGGCTCGTCACGCCAACTCCTCCGCCCATCAGCTCCGCCAGTTGTTTGGAGATGGCCAGACCCAGCCCCGTACCTCCAAACTTGCGCGTAGTAGAGGCCTCCACTTGGCCGAACGCATTGAACAGTACACCAATCTTGTCTTCCGGAATCCCGATGCCCGTATCGCGAACCGAGAAGCGCAGAAGGCAATTGGATTCTCCTTCTTCCTCCAGCGTGGCGCGAACCGCCACTTCGCCCTTCTCCGTGAACTTGATTGCGTTGCCCACCAGATTGGTGAGAATCTGGCGCAACCGCCCTGAGTCGCCGCGAAGCTGAGCCGGAACCGCGGAATCGGCAATGCACATCAACTCGATTCCCTTGGCCCGCGCCGTCGCCGAAAGAATGGAAGCAAGATTGTCCAGCAGAATCCGAAGATCGAAATCGGTGGTCTCCAGTTCGAGCTTCTTCGCTTCTATCTTGGAAAAATCTAGAATGTCATTAATCAGTTGCAGCAACGATTCGCCACTGGCGCGGGCGAGTTCCGCATAGCGACGTTGCTCGGCAGTTAATTTCGTCTCCATCAACAGCCCGGTCATGCCGATGACTCCATTCATCGGGGTCCGAATCTCATGGCTCATGTTGGCCAGAAACTCGCTTTTGACTTGGTTGGCGGAGTCCGCTTCCATTCGAGCGCGAATTAGCTCCATCTCATACCGCTTCCGCTCGGTAATCTCTTCTGCAATTCCGGCGACTCGAATCAGCTGTCCACCTTCGTCGCGAATCGGAAAAGATTTGTTTCGAATCCATTTCTCCTTACCGTCGGGAGTATGGATGCGGAATTCCGAATCGCTCGATTCTCCTTTCACTTGTCGCACGTCAAATGACCTTGCAACTCGGTCCTCTGGATGAATTGCCTCATACCACGAGATCGGGTTTTGATGGAGGCTAGCGCAGCTCCTGCCCCAAATCTCTTCATACGTAGGGCTGACATAGAGAACCTCGCCTGTTGCCGGCGATACGATCCAAAAAACCTCCTGAATATTCTCCGCAAGCTGCCGAAACTTCTCTTCGCTGCTCTGCAAGGCTTGCGCCGCCCGCTTGCGGTCGGTGATGTCCTGGTTAATGCCCACCAGCCCGAGGAATTCGCCGCTCGAGGAGAAGCGTGGCAAAGCGAACGACTCGACCCAGCGCCACTCGCCATCGCGACGCCGGCAGAGTAGCTCGGCCTTGAAGCTCGTGCGCTCCTGGTTTGACCGTTTGAAATGCTCCATGAACTGTTGCGCATGGTCCTGGTGAATTCGGGACAACCACTCGCTTTCTTCGATGTGGCCCGATGTGGCGCCTAAGAACTCCCGGTACACCCGGTTGATGAACGCCGTCTTGCCGAGAGCGTCGGTTACCCAAATCCCAATCGGACAACTGTCCGCCATGATGCGGAAACGCTCTTCGGTTTCACGAAGCCTTTGCTCAGACTTCCTGCGCTCGGTGATGTCTTCGACATGAACCACAGAGTAGAGCGGGCTCCCATCGCTTTTTCTTATCGGCGAGATTCTCACGTTGGCCCAAACGACTGTTCCATTTCGGTGAATATAGCGTCTTTCAACCTCCGTAATTCCGGTCGAACCCTGCCACACCCGATCCTTTCTCTTGAGGGCCGCAGCCAGTTCGTCGGGGTGGCAGAATTCCACCCAGTTCTTCCCGATCATCTCCTGCTCGGAGCAACCAAGCATCTGGCAGAACGCGGCATTCACCCGGATCAGCCGTTCGTCGGGCCCGGCCAGACACATCCCAACCGGTGCGTTCTCAAAGGCCTCATGGAATCGCGCATCGCTTTGCCGGATTTTCGTTTCGATTTTCAGGAGCTCGCGAATGACAAGGGCGACGCAGCCAATTCCTACACTGAATAGCAGGCAGATCAGGAAACCGGTAGAGGTCCAATTCAATGCTTTCGTGATTTCGTTGACAGAATCGTCCGCATCGGCTTTGTTCCACACAACTTCAGCCTCGGCGGCCTTCAGGAAGGCATTGCGCAGAGGAATCAGCTGCGTCCCGATTAGTTTCTGAGCTTCAACAATCTCGCCCTCGCGGCTGAGACGCAAAGCGTTCATGTAGCACTCGTCATAGGGAGCTCTTGCGGTTTTGAGCGCCTCAAAAAGCCGCCGATCTTCAGGGGAATCGATCAGACTTTCGTACTTGCCCATGACATCGTCGATCTGCGCGTTGGCGCTCTCGATCTGCCGGTCCAGAGCCGCTTTCTCCGCAATGTCATTCGAATCGATGTAGTCGGTCAGCAGGGTATACCGAAGCAGCGTCACGCTCTGCAGTTGACCGCTCAAGTAAATGGAGGGCATGGTGTCCCCCGTTATGCGCATCGCGGTTGCTTTGATCCTGTGCATTTCGTTGTATGCAAGTGACACCAGCGCCATCGTTATGAAGATAGAGGCGGCGCCAAATCCAGGGAAGACGCGCGTTAATGCTTTGAAGGCTTTCATTACGTTTTAGGCCGCGAGGCCATTCCACTTATCGGCCAGTATTGACAGGTCATAACATCGCCGGCGGGTTGAAATGGCCAACTCCAGGGCCGCATTCAGACAGAATCGTTTTGATATCTCCACGGGAATCAAGTTGAAGTGCGGACAAAAATCTTCGCAAAGGAGTTCTTGAATCCGTTTAATGGAGGCAACTGTATTTATTCATGGACGTTGAGAGTTGTGCCGATAGGTAAGTTAGGCACCGCTGCTGCGAAGACGCTCGAGCACACCGCAAGAGGCGGCTTGTGAGCAGAGTCGAAGGATCCGTTTCCACCACGGAATGGAACGATCTCACAGTTGCGCGAAGAGCCGCGGATGTTCGCACGGCAAGGGAGAACACCATGAGGAGTCTGGTAGTTGAAGACGACGCAACAAACCGAAAGCTGCTTCAAACATTCCTGTCCCGCTATGGTGAATGTGACATCGCCGTCGACGGGAAGGAAGCTGTGGACACGGTCGACCGCGCGCATCGCAATCATCAAGGCTACGATCTGGTCTGCATGGATCTCCGGATGCCGCAGTTGGACGGCCAGGAAGCAATCCGCGAGATCCGCAAACAGGAGGCCGCGTCAGGCGTTTTGAAGGCCGCGAAAATCATCGTGACTACCATCCATACCGATACGGAGGACATCGCCACGGCTCTGCTGGGCAGATGCAATGCTTATTTGGTGAAACCCATCGATACGGCGAAACTGAAAAAAGAACTCAAAGCTCTGGGCCTGATTCAATAATCGACGCCGTACGCAGGCCGCTTTTGCACGGCATGAACTGCCGTGTCAGCACGAGATCTCGCCGGTCTTCGCATTGGAACGCGACAGCTGGCGAACCAGGCCGTCTGGCGAGTCGATAGGGCGGAGTCAAAAGGAATCGACGCCACCCTTTCCTACGATTGGAGCCCTGCCAACGTGAACCGGAACGACAGGGAATTCGATGCTGGACTCCGCTATAACGAGCCCTTTCCCGTCCGGTTTCACAACACAGTCTCCTTCGGATAGGCAGGGAATCACCTCAGCTCTTCTTTTCGCGACCCTGGTTCACCGCCGTTCAAGGTCGAACACGCATTAGAACTGAATAGCATGCTCCATGTCACGCCATCGATGCTCGCGCAGCCGGTGATTCAGTATTACTTCAATGCTGGTGGGGGCGCGCATCGCGTTGTTGTTTTCGGGCTGAGAACAAAAATCGATTTTTAGTGCTCGCAGTGTTTCCAGTGGACCGCTGGGTATTGTTCGGTGCGCTGCTTCCGTTCATCTTCGTGCTTCCGCTGGGACATACAAAAAGATGATTGGCAGCGTTCGGGATCGTCGATATGCTCGGAATACTCTGGTGTTTCCGAGTGCGTTTATGAATCGGATAGAGCGGCTGCGAGACTCCCGTCTGTTCCAGTTCGAAGGAACTCACAGCCGGCAGATACCTGAGAAAAGGAAACAGCGCCGGGCCAGTGTGAACTTCAACAAACATCCATTCATAGAACTCGAGGTTACGACGATGAGCGATCCAACGAGAGAAAGATCAATGCTGGAACACCCTACGCGAAGAAACTTTCTGAGTCTGAGTTCGGTAGCTCTCGCGAGTGCCGCCCTCACAGGGCTCGCGGCAAAAGCACAAGAAAAGGCCAGCACACAGAAGGCGGAGCACGACCACTCTTCAAGCGATCCGGGCCAGGAAAACAAGGCGCTTCTTGCCGAGAACCCTAACTCCAATAACCCTCCCCCAACCGATCATGGCGATGTAGGGCCGGTCTGGTACTCGTTCGACTTAGTCAAGAGGCGTGTTGAAGAGGGCGGCTGGACGCACGAAGTTACCCAACGTGAACTCCCATCGTCGAAAGATATAGCCGGCGTAAACATGCGCTTGACTGCCGGGAGCTATCGCGAGATGCACTGGCATACCGCGGACGAATGGGCCTATGTTCTCTATGGCAACGCCCGCGTCACGGTCATGAATCCTGACGGCACCATGTTCATCGGCGACGTTGAAGAGGGCGATCTGTGGATCTTCCCCGCCGGTTTCCCTCACTCGATCCAGGGACTTGGCCCCGACGGCACGGAGTTTCTGCTGGTCTTTAACCAGGGACTGTTTTCAGAAGATGGCACCATGCTTCTGTCCGAGTGGATCGCTCATACGCCGCCGGAAGTACTGGCGAAGAATACGGGCCTGGACGCCAGCGTCTTCTCAAAGACACCAGGTGCCCCGCTCTACATTTTTCCTGGCACAGAGCCCGGCTCTCTGGAACAGGACAAAGCCGAAATCGGTGGTGAAAAGGTGGCCGCGCAGTACCAGTACACTTTCCACTTGAAATCCATGGAGCCAACGAAGACTAGCAAGGGCGGGTCTGTGCGTATCGTGGACTCGCGCAATTTCCCGGTCTCAAAGCACATCGCCGCGGCGCTGGTCACGGTGAAACCCGGGGGCATGCGCGAGCTCCACTGGCATCCCCACGCCAGCGAATGGCAGTTTTACATCGCGGGCAAGGCACGGATGACTGTTTTCTATCCAGTGGACAATGCACGCACAATGGACTTCAACGCGAACGATATTGGCTACATTCCCTCAAGCGCGCCGCATTATATCGAGAACACTGGAGATACGGATCTGATCTTCCTCGAGACATTCGCTGCGGAAGAGTTCATGGACGTCTCTTTGAACCAGTGGCTACGGCGTGTACCCAGCGAGATGCTCAAGGCACACTTGAACATCGATAAGGAACTGGCTCTCACAATCCCTGCCGAGAAGCTGGAAGTTATCTAGCGGTCAGCTCTATCGAAACAGGCGTGAACTGGGAGCCGACCCGCTCACGCCGACAATCCACAGTAGCGACGATAACCGAAACGAGAAGTTTTAATGGAGGAACAAAAGATGGGAGAAATGTTAACGCCAACACACCTCATGGTCGTCGCAGCAGTAGCGATTGTTTTGTTCGGCGGCAAGAAGATCCCTGAGCTAGGAAGAGGACTGGGCGAAGGGCTTCGGGGGTTGCGGGATGGAATGAAGGGCATGACCAAAGACCTGAACGATACCGAGAGCGCGCCGGTCTCAGCCACCAAATCCGAAACATCAACGCACTAAACCGACGCTCGCAAATTGCTTCAGTCGCAATTCTCCGCTTTGGACGATCATATGGGATGAGACCAACCATGGAGCGCAGATGACACGAATGACAGACACCGCCCGCGCAACAGTGCTGGCTATTGGTTCCTTAGCCCTGGCTATATTCTGCGCCATTCGGCTGAACGGAATCGAACCTTCGGGCGCCCAGAAGTCCTCAATAGATCCAGCGCAACAAGGACAGATGCCGTCGGACTTCGATCAAGAAGTTGCGCGAGTCAGCGCACAGATGGATCGGACTGAGGAAAATACTCTGCGGCGAATGAGTGAAACCACGCTGGACCGGGAGGGGCAGATCCGAACGCTCGGCAAACTGCTTCTGTTCGATAAGCATCTCTCAGTCAAGGAGAACGAGGCGTGTAGTTTCTGCCATACGCCGGAGACTGGCTTCACCGGCCCGATACAGTCTCTCAATCTGTCTACTGTTTCTTATCCGGGCTCGGTCAGAACGCGATTTAGCCAAAGGAAGCCGCAGAGTTATATGTATGCGGCTTTTGCGCCGGTCCTCCACTACAACACACTCCAGGGTGATTTTGTAGGGGGCGATTTCTGGGACATGCGCGCCAGCGGCTACCGTTTGCAGAGTCCCAGCGCCGAGCAAGCACAGGGACCACCGACGAACCCCGTGGAAATGGGATTGCCCGACTCGGCATGCCTGTCCTACCGGCTCTCGAAGGCTCCCTATCGCAAACTGTTCGAGCAGGTTTGGGGCGCCGACTCGTTTGCGATCGCGTGGCCGACGAACGTCGAGCGCGTCTGCTCGACGCCTGGGCCGCCCTTGGACAGCGATCCATATCCCGTGCATCTGAGCACAGCGGACCGCCAACGCACAGATCACGTTTACGACGGCTTTGGACTTGCAGTGGCGGCGTATGAAGCTTCGCCGGAAATAAGCCCATTCTCTTCGAAGTATGACTTCGTGCAAGCGGGAAAAGCGGCGTTCACAGCGGAGGAAACAAGGGGATATGCGCTCTTCCGGGGCAAGGCGCGATGCAACGAATGTCATCGTGATGGCGGCCCAGGCGAAGAACCGTTGTTCACGGATTTCACGGCCAGCAATATAGGAGTGCCACGGAATCCCGCGGTTCGATTCTACTTCGAAGCAGCGCCTGACAAGAGTGGCTACAGTGCAAATCCGCAAGGGGCGTCGTACACGGATGAAGGTGTTGGATACTTTCTGCGCAAGCTGAAAAGCCTGAGCGGTCAGCTCAACCCGAATTCCAAATGGATCGCGCTCGCTCCGAAATTTGACGGTAAATTCCAAGTGCCGACGCTGCGCAATGTCGATATGCGACCGAATCCGCAATTCGTGAAGGCATACATGCACAATGGCTATTTCAAGAGCCTCAAAGAGGTCGTTCACTTTTACAACACGCGCGACGTTCTTCCGGTCTGCACACCCGGTGATCCTGGTGAAAAGACCACTTGCTGGCCGCCGGCCGAATGTCCAACCAATGTCAACAAGAGGCAACTTGGCGACCTGAAGCTCACGGAGCAGGAAGAGAACGATCTCGTAGCTTTCATGAAGACGTTGACCGACAACTACAGTGGCAACTATCAGTGGCAATGGGGCGATAACCGCAAAACGTCCGGTCCAATGGATTCCAGATGGAAGAAAAGACCGAGCCAGGGAATCCCTGAAGAAATCGCATCAACTAAGTTGAGATAGTCTGGTGCGCCCGCAGCAAAGAAGAATCTGAGACATGAACGATTGAGCCTTGCAGGATTGAGCGAAATTTTCTTCGCGGTTCCATTGGGTATCACTGGTAGTGCTGATGCAGATACCCGTACCAATGCGCGACCGAAAATCGATAAGCTTCAGTTTAAGCAGCGACAGGTCGATTGAATCGGGCCGCGCCCGCCAAAACTGTTGCATGCAGTGTCTGCGGAATTCACCAAGAGACAGTTTTCGATCTTCGTGAATGCGACCTGCGAGAAGAAACTGTGCGCGATTGATGCAGTGAGAGAGAGCCGTTGCCCAGGGTGGCGAGAGAGTCGCGCAGGCGCGTTCTTGCACGCAGAAGTCTTGATTTTACCGCCGGAACCGAAAGGTCAGTGAGCTCCGCGATGTCTTCAGCCGACAAATCGTGCTTATATTGCAGTTCAAAGATATGTCGTAGAGCCGGCTTCAGCTTGCTCACCGCTTCCCAAAGATGCTCGATGAGCTCCGCACGGACAAGATAGGATTCGATGTCCTCGCGTTCGTCGGGAAAGTCAAAAGAACGCGTATCTAGTGTGCTGTCTCCAAAATGACTATACAGGCAATGCCTGTTTTGCCTTCTGGATTTTGCGCAGGATATCTTCGCCTTTGGCGTTCCAGGTGTAGCGTGTGGGGTTGGCGTTTCGTTCCGCCAGATAAGCCATGATCTGGTCGCTCAGTTCTTTCACGTGCCGGAAGCTGCCTTCTCGCACCACATCCTCGGTTAGGTCGCGAAAGAACCGTTCGACAAGGTTCATCCACGAAGCTGAAGTGGGTGTGAAGTGCAGATGGAAGCGCCGATGTTTGGCCAGCCACGTTCGCACCTCCGGGTGCTTGTGGGTGGCGTAATTATCGACGATCAGATGCAGGTCCTGCCCCTTGGGGGTCTGGCGGTCGATTCTCTTTAGAAATCGCAGCCACTCCTGATGCCGGTGCTTATCGGCCAGCATGGAAACGATCTTTCCTTCCAGGTAGTTCAGAGCCGCAAACAGCGTCACTGTCCCATGACGGATGTAGTCGTGGGTGGCAGTGCGGATATGACCTAGGCCCAGCGGCAACGCGGGTTGGGTCCGCTCCAGAGCCTGGCATTGGCTCTTCTCGTCGCAACACAGCACCAGCGCTTTGTCGGGAGGATTCAGGTACAGTCCAATCACATCCCAGAATTTCTCCTCGAACCGGGTATCGTTGGAGATTTTGAAGGTCCGCGTCAAGTGCGGCTGAATGTCGTTGCTGGACCAAATCCGCTGCACCGTACTTGGAGATACCTTTTGCGCTCTGGCCATCGACCGGCAACTCCAGCGAGTGCGGTTGGCAGGCGGCTGCACGGCCCCGGTAAGAATGGCCTCTTTCACCTTGCTCGCCAGCACTGGCTTGCGCCCTCTGCCCGGCGCGTCCATCAGTCCCGCCAAACCCTGCTCGCGGAAACGCTGGCGCCATAAGCGCACGGTATGACGGTTCACGCCCAGTTGCCGCGCAACGGCCAGATCCGCTTCACCAGCAGCCGACAATAGAACAATCCGAGCCCGTAAAACGCTTCGTTGTTCCGAGGTCTTGTTACGAATCGTACGTTCCAACGCATTCCGATCCACTTCGCTCAGCACGATCTCGGCAAGTGCGATGCCCATGCACAGCAATGTATCATGCCGCATCTCAATAGTCTAGACATTTGCGATACAC
>Ga0182016_10000924_pt1 | contig 36142 bp, 18 predicted proteins | sample 712S2MmetaG_FD_120491 | JGI IMG/M metagenome (GOLD analysis project Ga0182016, IMG submission 120491) | Permafrost microbial communities from Stordalen Mire, Sweden - 712S2M metaG | ecosystem: Environmental > Terrestrial > Soil > Wetlands > Permafrost | place: Sweden: Stordalen | collected...
CGTTTCGGTTGATCAGGGATTCGCCTTCATAGTTGTAGCCGTTTTCCGGAAGGCCGTGGCTCACGTAGCCGACCCCGATGTCATATGCGCCGTAGACCGTGATGCCGTGCCAGGTAAGCGTGCAGTCGGTGGTGGCAAATTCGCGACCGTTCGCGCAGGGGTCGGGGGGCGTCTTGGTGTCGGCCTTGGCGCCTTGGCCGAACGCCGGCGTCGTTGGGAAGAGGAGGAACGCTGCCGCAAGAATAACGGACTGCACTACAAAACGCCGCAGCGGGGAAACCGCAGCGTGGAAGAACTGCTCTTCCATGGATGGAATCTCCTTTTGGGAAGTGATTCGACCGTTAATTTGGAGATTCTATACGATTTTATCTGATCGGTTCAATATAGATGGTCGATTCAATATGAATTTTGGCGCGCGCAACCGAGGCTAGGGCGGGGCACTGGCATAGGACACTATTATTTTGGAGGGATCAGGGTCTGCCGATCATGACTTCAGTGGCTTTGACGAGGGCTACGGCGGCGTCGCCGGGCTTGAGGGCGAGCTCACGCACGGCGTCGGCCGTGATGATGGCGGTGACGCGCTGGTTGCCGACGGCGAGGACGACTTTGGCGAGTAGACCGTCGATGACGACTTCGACGACGGAGCCGAGCAGCTGGTTGCGGCCGCTGATGCGGCCAGAGCCCGAGTGAGCGGAGGCGGCAGGGAGGAATTCGTCGAGTGCTTCGACGGGCACGCGGTGATGGCCGCCGGGGGTCTTGACGGTGCGGATGCGCCCGGCCAGGATCCAGTGCTTCATGGCCGGATAGCTGATGCCGATCTTCTCCGCGGCCTGGCGTGGCGTAAGCAGGTTGTGCGAGGTCATGGTGATCTTTGAAGTACCCCCACGTGTGTACTTTACACCGTTTCAAGTGCCGAATCGGAACGCTCCGGACATACCCTGGGGAACCCTGTGATTGCAGTCACTCGACAGAGGTATATGCGGATGATAGCCTTCCGGTGGCGATTCACCCAGCGGTTCAGGGGAGCGAATTTCAAGGCCGTAGTTCATGCGGCTTCACTTAAAAACCATTACGTGGGAGGAATTGTGACTGCAACGAATTCGGTGTGTTCGATTCCGGGCGCGATCTGGCAAGGCGCACGGACCTTTCTGAAGCGGCAATACATGACGGCGGCGGCCCTGGGGGGCCTGCTGCTTCCGACCCTGGCCCATGCGCAGACAGAACACGCGGGCGGGGGCGAAGCAAACCTCGTGTTGCCGGATTTGAGGAGCGTGACTTTCGCGAACTTCTTTGGCCTGAACGGACATGCGCTTCTGTCGATCGGATTGCTGTTCTGCGTGGGCGGCCTGCTGTTCGGCCTGGCGATTTATGTGCAGTTGAAGAACCTTCCGGTTCACCGCACAATGCTCGAAATTTCCGACCTGATCTACGAGACCTGCAAAACCTACCTGGTAACGCAAGGCAAGTTCATTCTCCTGCTGTGGGCTTTCATCGCGGTTGTGATCAGTCTGTACTTCGGCGTTCTGGCGCCGGTGCCGAATAAACCGATCTGGGTTACGCTGCCGATCATTTTGCTCTTTTCGCTGGTTGGCATCGCGGGCAGCTACGGTGTGGCGTGGTTCGGCATTCGCGTAAACACCTTTGCCAACTCGCGGACGGCCTTCGCCGGATTGCGCGGCAAGCCGTATCCGCTGTTTGCCATTCCTTTGAAGGCGGGCATGAGCATCGGCATGTTGCTGATCTCGGTTGAGCTCCTCATCATGCTTTGTATCCTTCTGTTCATCCCGGCCGATTACGCGGGCCCCTGCTTCATCGGGTTTGCCATCGGCGAATCGCTGGGCGCGGCGGCGCTGCGTATTGCCGGCGGCATCTTCACCAAGATCGCCGACATTGGCGCCGACTTGATGAAGATCGTTTTCAAAATCAAGGAAGACGATGCGCGTAACCCGGGCGTGATTGCAGACTGCACGGGCGACAACGCGGGCGACTCGGTTGGACCGAGCGCGGATGGATTTGAAACCTACGGCGTGACGGGCGTCGCCCTGATCACCTTCATTTTGCTGGCCGTCAAGGAGCCCACCACGCAAGTGCAACTGCTGGTGTGGATCTTCGTGATGCGCGTGGCCATGCTGGTCTCGAGCTCGGGCGCCTACTTCCTTAACGGTATTATCGCTAAGGCGAGATACGCGAACTCCGAAGAGATGGACTTTGAGGCGCCGTTGACTTCGCTGGTCTGGCTCACCTCCATCGTTTCCATCATTCTCACCTACATCGTGACCTACCTGATGATTCCGAATCTTGGCGACGGCACGCTGTGGTGGAAGCTGGCTTCGATCATCTCCTGCGGAACGCTGGCGGGCGCGGTGATTCCTGAACTGGTGAAGGTATTCACGTCAACCAAGTCGGGCCACGTGCAGGAAATCGTTACATCTGCGAGAGAAGGCGGAGCTTCGCTGGGGATACTGTCGGGCATGGTGGCCGGCAATATGTCAGCCTACTGGCTGGGACTGAGCATGGTGGCCCTGATGGGACTGGGCTACTTCTTCAGCACGGGCGCGTCGATGGCGGTGCTGATGCTGGCGCCAGCCGTATTCGCGTTCGGCCTGGTGGCGTTCGGCTTCCTGGGCATGGGGCCGGTGACGATTGCTGTGGACTCCTACGGACCGGTGACCGACAACGCGCAATCTGTGTATGAGCTGTCGCTGATCGAAAGTGTTCCGGGCATCGAAGCCGAGTTGAAGAAGGACTACGGCATCGTGGCCAGGTTTGAACGGGCGAAGGATTTGCTCGAAGCCAACGATGGAGCCGGCAATACCTTCAAGGCCACGGCCAAGCCGGTGCTGATCGGCACGGCGGTGGTGGGCGCAACCACGATGACGTTCTCAATCATCATGGCGCTGACCCACGGACTGACCACGAACGTGGATAAGCTGTCGCTGCTGCACGCGCCCTTTATGCTGGGGTTAATCTGCGGCGGCGCGGTGATCTTCTGGTTCGCGGGCGCTTCAATGCAGGCGGTGACCACGGGCGCGTACCGCGCGGTTGAGTTCATCAAGGCGAACATTCACCTGGAAGGCGCGGAGAAGGCGTCGGTAACGGACTCGAAGAAGGTGGTGGAGATCTGCACGAAGTACGCGCAGAAGGGCATGTTCAACATCTTTCTCGCCGTGTTCTTCTCGACACTTGCATTCGCGTTCATGGAGCCGTTCCTGTTTGTCGGCTACCTGTTCTCGATCGCGATCTTCGGGTTGTACGAGGCGATCTTCATGGCCAATGCGGGCGGCGCCTGGGACAATGCGAAGAAAGTCGTGGAGGTTGACCTGAAGCAGAAGGGGACAGCGCTGCACGATGCAACCGTCATCGGAGACACGGTCGGCGATCCGTTCAAGGACACCTCGTCGGTGGCCATGAACCCGATTATCAAGTTCACGACACTGTTCGGATTGCTGGCAGTTGAGTTGGCCGTCACGCTCAGCGTGAGCAACCCGATGCTGACCCATGTACTGGCAGTCGCCTTCTTCCTGGTGTCGACTTTCTTCGTGCACAAGTCGTTCTACGGGATGCGGATTGATACCAAGGGCGCCAAATAAAGCGCTGGCTTCTGATTGATTGACGAAAACGCCGCCCGAATGGGCGGCGTTTTTGTTTCCGCAGCTTTCGACAAAACCAGGTGCGTCGTGCCTCGACCTGGCAAAGCCGGCTCGGAACCAGTCGCATATGGTCCCGCGCCCAGTGTCCCAGGCGAGATGAGCAATTGCGAACAGCGTTCAGCGACATGGCAGGTAAATACTCGTTGCTACGAGGGTCTGAGCAAGGCAAGAGACTCTCCACAACTGAACGCGATTTCCGTTTTCATGCATTCAAGGCGCAAGGAGATCTCAGAGGATCTTGACGAACTAAAACCCGCAACCGACCAGAGGAGAGAACCATGATGAAACCCAGCACGGACGATAGGGCAACAGGCAAGATTCACGAAGTGAAGGGCGCAATCCGGCAGAAGGCCGGTGAGCTAACCAAGAACCCCGACCTGGAAGCAGATGGCATCGCTGAGAAGAATGCCGGAAAAGTTCAGAATGTGGTCGGCAAGATCGAGAAAGCTGTCGGAGCATAAACGGATTAACCACGAAGTCGAAGACGAGAGGGGGCGAGACAGAATGACACAATCAATGTGGGAACAAGCTAGCGCAGTGTGGGATCAAGCGAGCGACCAATTTGAAGATACGACGCACAAGGCTTCTCGGGCAGCAACGGGAGTTTCGGATGCGTTTGAGGATGGTGTAGCTTCGGCGCGGCGTGCAGTCAGGCAAGGCGGAGATGCCGTAACTGAGCTGATGAATGACACCAAAAAGCGGGTTCAACAGCATCCGATTGAAGCCGTTGCGGCGACATTCGCGGCAGGCATTGCGGCTGGCGTGACAATTGGATGGTTGATTAGAGGAAAGTAGCCCCAGCGATCACTTGCGGCCCGCAATGGGAAGGGAATTTGTTCTCTTCTTGTTGCTGGCCGCCATCCTTCCGGATCAAGGGACTTGTATGCGCTGTCCCAAACGGATTGTCGCCGGCGGTTCACCAACTCTAATAACGAATAGGTGGCGAGTGGACCCCTTCCTCCCGCCCGGCACTTCGCCGCCCCGGTGTCCCGTACGCCGACGGAGCACAGCCTTCAATTTTCCTATTTCAATCCCAGCGGGCCAGCGTATGCTTGTCCCACGCTTCCCCGTCGCCAGTTGCCGGGCCATCTCTACAAGCGACGGGCGGATCGACATCAAATAGCAGTCATTGCCGCGCTGATCCGGGTAAACCTTGTTCCTGGTTTGGTTCTTTCCGGTTCAGCGATCACACATCAGCTTTCGCCTTCCTTGAAGGTTTAGGCAAACTCAAAACCCCGCAACAGTCTTGACTTGCAGAGTCCGAGGTCAAGGTCCATCCTTGCAAGGCGCCCCCTCAGCGCAGTACATTCCATCGAACAGGAGAACAGCAATGCCAAAATATCTGTTGCAAGCCAGCTACACAGCCGAAGGCGTCAAAGGTCTGATCAAGGAAACGGCTTCGGGCCGCAGGGCAGCCGTAAAAGCAGGCATCAAGGCCGCTGGAGGAAAACTCGAAAGCATGTATTACAGTTTTGGCAAAGACGACGTCGTGGTGATCATGGATCTGCCCGACAACGTTGCGGCGGCCAGCCTGGTGACGGCCGTATTGGCCAGCGGATTGGTTCGCGCCAGGACAACCCCGCTGCTTTCCGTGGAGGAAATGGACAAGGCCCTCGCGAAGAAAGCCAGCTACAAGGGGCCGGGTTCGGGCGATTAGGCCTGACCAGTATGACGACATCACGGTGATCGCGCTGAGCCTGTCGGGACTGAATGCGGCGAAGGCGTAGGCTTTTGCCTGAGCACCGCGATGAGCGTCCTCGGTTTGGTCCTTGTTTTCCTCCTCGGCGGCAAAAACACTTAAGGCGCAAGGATTGACCCCGGCTATAATCCCCAACAAGCAGGCCCCAGATAGCACGAAGAGGGGATCGCGTTTCCGGTCCCCCCATGATCTTCTTCTGTGATCGACAGTCTGCATAGGTCTGACTTCTTCCCCAAGATGTTTCCCTAACAGGCACAGGAGTGGAGATTTGAAACGCTTGGCGTTTTGGCTCCCGGCCGCGGTCGGTCTGCTTGCTCTGACGGGCTGCGGAGTCGCCATGCGCCCTTACCGGACGGCCACGCCCGTGGTTGCCGTGGAGGCGCATTCTTCCCTGCCTGAACCGGGATCGAAGAACACAAGTTCCAAGAAGACCGGGCCGACACAAACCTCTCCAACCGCATGTGACATTGCCAAGTCCGGCGTGTGCCTTGGATTTGTTGAGCTGGACGACATGGGCGCGCTGTTTGAAGCCGGCGAACTGCAGGCGGTGCTCAAGACCATTGAGCAGGCCAACGCGCTTGCCGGCCAGTCGCCCGACGCGGCGCCTATGGTGGTCTGTTTCGTCCATGGCTGGAACCACAACGCGTCAGAAACCGATTCCAATGTTGCGGGCTTCAAAGAAGTGCTTGAGCGGCTGTGGGGCCAGTACGGCAGGCGGCGCAAGGTGATTGGCGTTTACGTAGGCTGGCGCGGGCTCAGGGTCAAGCGGTCGTGGCCGTTGGCGATGCAATTCTCGTTTTTCGACCGCGAGGCGGCGGCGGTTCGTATTCCGGGGGCATCGCTCGCGAGCGCGTTTGCCGAGATTGCGCTGCGAGCGCACGAAAACCGGTTCGCGCAGGTGGTGTTTATCGGGCACTCGTTCGGAGCGCTGCTGCTGGAGCGGTCACTGGCGCCCGCAACGGCGAATGCGATTGTGCAACAGATCGAGTTTACGGGCAAGGAACGGGAATTAGCGCAGAGAGCGCGGGAACTGGAGGCCGAAGCGCAAAGCGCAAGCGCCGGCGGCTACCAGGCGCAACCGTTGCAGGCAACGATCGAGGGTATGCGCACGGCGGCATGGGCCGACGAGGCAGCAGCGGAGATGGCGGCGGCTCCACGCGCGGACCTCGTGATCTTTGTGAATACGGCGGCGGCGGCATCGGAATCGATTCAACTGATGGACCTGCTGAGCCGGAGCGGGCTGCGTTATCAGCCGACGGGAGCGGGTGCAGGGCTCGGGACGGGCAACGGGGAGTCCGGCAGGGCGGACCGGCCGTTGTTCGTGTCCGTGACTTCGACAGTGGACGCGGTGACCAAGCTGGCGATGCCGATCGGCCATGGCGCACAGTACCTTGGCCTTGAGGCGATGGGGAGCTTCCGCAATTCGTATCCGCTGGCGTGCTTCGATCCGGAGAAGGACAAGGATCGATCGTGGAGCTTGGCGACCGAGGCCGATGGCGCCAGGCGGGAGCGCGCCTATTACATGATTACCGCTCCCCATATGCCGGTTCTGCAGAGCCACCTGATGCTGAAATCGGTGGGGCAGAAGCAGATGAAGGTTTCCTCGACCGGGGAGCTCATCGCGGTGGACAATCCCGGCGCGATTTCGCAATGCAAGGCGGAGCTATTCGACAAGAGCCTGGGAGTGGTGAGCACGTTCAGGCTGCCGGAGTCAGAGGCATGCTACGCGATCGCGGAACGGCCGGCGCGGTGCAATGGAACTCCGTACTGGACCATGGAAGTGGATCCGGACGTGCTTTACGACCACAGCGACATCTTCACCGACCGGTTCATCAGCTTTTTGATTGATACGTTCTTCCAGACGGCTGGCGACCCGTTGACGAGGGAGAATCCGCTTTTGCTGGAGTCAGCGTACTGAATTGCCCGTGGCCGGGTGGTGCGGCCCAGACGATCGCTTTGAGGGGCCTGTGGAGCGTGATTGATTGGCAAAGTTGGCCAAAAGGTCTAATCTGAGGTTGAGGTGCCGCCATGCCAACCCGCAACGTCAGCCTGACCAAGGAACTGGATGAGTTTGTGTCTTCGAGGGTCGAAGGCGGTCGCTACGCCAACGCCAGCGAGGTGATGCGGACGGCCCTGCGCCTGCTGGAAAAAGAAGAGCGGGAGTACGAGGAGAAGCTGGCTGCGCTGCGTGCGGCCATTGCCGAGGGCGACGCCAGCGAAGACGCGGAACCTGGCGTGTTTGAGCGCCTTTATGCCTATATCGATGAACTAGCTGAAAAGGAATCGGCAGGGGGGAAGGACCAGGACATTGCGAAAGTTCAGTGTCTCTAAGCGTGCCCAATCCGATCTGAGGGCAATTGCGATCTACACGGTTCGAAAATGGGGAACAGGGCAGGCGGTCGTTTATGCCAAGAACCTTGAGGCTTGTTTCCAGACGCTGGCGGAGATGCCAGGAATGGGCCGGTGCGACGCAATCAGTCCAGGACTTCACAGGCACGAACAGGGGAAGCATGTTGTGTTTTACCGGTTGAAGCCGGGCGGGATTCGTATTACCCGCGTTCTTCACCAGCAAATGATCCCGAACAAGCCGCAACTCGAGCCCTGACGCCCCGCTCACCTCCCACGCCCCTTGCGGCCCCATTGTCCACATGTCCACACGGTTTCACAGCAAAATGCACCGATGTTGTGTCTTGTTGGGTGCCCGAGGTGGGACTACCCTTGAATCAGCAAGCCGCATCAGAGATCTATGGGCCAGGGACCACACGCGGAGAAAGCCGCGATTGCATCAGGTTTGGGGCAAAGTCACACGGCTGAAATGCGCGTGGCGCAAGGGGATTTTGAGCTTTCCACAGGCAAAGTCCCGTGTTTAGAAGCCTGATGCCGGGAATGCAAACAAAATACAAGATGTTGTGGTTTCTTGTTGACATGCACCATAGACAGCGCTATTTTTTCATCTGCGGCTTTAAACAGATTGTAACGATAGTCCGGTGTGATGATCCGCCGGCTGGCCGCTGAGAGACGAGAGTTCCTGGTTATTTCCACCCCCCGTTTCTAGCTTGTTTGACATGGATTGCCCGGCCCGCTGCCAGACTGCGCCCAGTCTGGGTAGAGGGGATTACCACCAATTTTTCGCCGAGAGAGGACCCCCCCAATGAACGAGGCTTACCTGCAGAGCACAGCCACCGATGTCCAAACCCCCTACACGCAGAAGGGCTTGACCTTCAGCCGCCGCTTCTCAAGAGACGGCGTTTCTCCCTATGACGAAGTGCAATGGGAAAAGCGCACGGCATTGATCACGGATACCAAGGGAAACACGATCTTTGAGCAGAAAGACGTGGAGACTCCCGTCGACTGGTCGATGACGGCGACCAATATTGTTGCTTCGAAGTATCTGCATGGGCAGATCGGGACGCCGGAGCGGGAGACCGGGGTGCGGCAGCTGGTGGGGCGCGTGGTTGAGACGGTGCGCGACTGGGGTCTGGCGGGCGGTTACTTTGCCACGGTTGAGGATGCGCGGGCGTTCCATGACGAGCTGGCCAGCCTGCTGCTGACGCAGAAGGTGGCTTTCAACTCGCCGGTATGGTTCAACGTAGGGTGCGATCGACTGGAACCGGATGCAGCCGGCCAGAACTGGCACTGGGACCCGGCAACGGGCGGGGTGCGCTACTCGGCCTCCGGCTACAAGAATCCCCAGTGCTCGGCGTGCTTTATCAACGCCGTGGATGACTCGCTGGACTCGATTCTGACGCTGGCCAAGACCGAGGGCATGCTCTTCAAGTGGGGCTCGGGAACGGGAACCAACCTTTCCTCGATTCGTGGATCGCAGGAAAACCTGTCGGGCGGCGGGCAGGCCTCAGGCCCGCTGAGCTTCATGCGCGGCTTTGATGCTTTCGCCGGCGTGATCAAGTCGGGCGGCAAGACGCGGCGCGCGGCCAAGATGGTGATCCTGAACGTCGATCATCCAGACATCATGGAGTTCATCGATTGCAAGGCGAAGGAAGAGGCGAAGGCGTTTGCGCTGATTCGTGCAGGATATGACGGTTCGGGCCCCGATTCTGAGGCTTATTCCTCTATTTTCTTCCAGAACGCGAACAACTCCGTCCGCGTGAGCGACGAGTTCATGCGGGCCTATGAGAATGACGGCGACTTCACCACGCTGACGGTGAAGGAAAAGGAGCCGGTAAAGACCTACAAGGCGCGCGACATCATGACCAAGATTGCCGAAGCCACGTGGCTCTGCGGCGATCCGGGCATGCAGTTTGACACCACCATCAACAAGTGGCACACCAGCAAGAACACCGCGCGGATCAACGCTTCTAATCCATGCAGTGAGTACATGTTCCTTGACAACTCGGCCTGCAACCTGGCCAGCTTCAACCTGCTCAAGTTCGTGAATCCGGCAGGCGTGTTTGAGATTGAGGCCTATCGCACTGCGATTTCAATCGTGATCACGGCGATGGAAATCCTGGTGGACAACTCCGGCTATCCGACCGAGGCGATCTCGCGCAATTCGCACGACTACCGGCCGCTTGGTCTGGGTTACGCCAACCTGGGCGCACTGCTGATGGCCTTCGGCCTGCCCTACGACTCGGCAGCCGGACGCGATCTGGCAGCCAGCCTGACGGCGATCATGTGCGGACAGGCCTACCTGCAGTCGGCCGTGATTGCCGCCAACTGCCCACCGCTGGCATCGGCCACGCCACTCACCGCTTCGGTCGAACGGCAGGGCGGAGCCTGCCCCGGCTTCTACGTGAACCGCGAGCCGTTCCTTGACGTCATCCGCATGCATCGCGCGGAGGTGAACAACATTGGCAAGTCGCGGCAGAGCGGTGAGCCCTTCCACGTTCCGCAATTGGACGCGCTGATTGAAGCCAGCCGCGAAAGCTGGGACATGGCGCTGATGTTCGGCGAGCGCTATGGTTACCGCAACTCGCAAACCACGGTCCTCGCGCCGACGGGCACCATCGGCTTCATGATGGACTGCGACACCACCGGAGTGGAGCCTGACCTGGCGCTGGTGAAGTACAAGAAACTGGTGGGCGGCGGCATGATCAAGATCGTGAACAACACGGTTCCGTCGGCGCTGTTCAAGCTGGGCTACGACAACGAGGAAGTGAACGCGATTGTCAGCTATATTGATGCGACGGGCACCATTGAAGGCGCGCCGGGCATCAAGCCCGAACATCTGGCCGTGTTCGATTGCAGCTTCAAGCCGGCCAAGGGCACGCGCTCCATCCAGTACATGGGCCACATCAAGATGATGGCGGCGACGCAGCCGTTCTTGTCGGGCGCCATCTCAAAGACGGTGAACCTTCCGCAGGAAGCCACGGTGGAAGACGTGGCCGAGGCGTATGCGGAGAGTTGGCGGCAGGGCATCAAGGCGGTGGCAATTTATCGCGACGGCTCCAAGGGAACGCAGCCGCTGAACGTCAGCATGGACGCCAAGAAGGAACCCTCAGCGCTCGATGCAGTGGGCAGCCGTGTGCTTGGGCACCTGGCGGCCGCGCAGCCCGCGGCCGAGGCCGACCTGAAGGCGCTCGACGCCAAGTCTGGCGACAGGGTTGAAGTGACCGCGAAGCAACTGAGCGTGGCCGCAGCGGCCTTCCAGAAAGCGCTGGACGATGTGGCCAAAACGTCGGCCTTCATGGTGCTGACCACCAAGCCGGAAAAGCCGGTCGAAGGAGTGAGAGAAGTGCAGGACACCAATGGACCGCCGCGCGCCGTGCGTCATCGCCTGCAGGAGGAGCGCGCGTCAATCACGCACAAGTTTTCGATCGCCGGACACGAGGGCTACATCACGGTGGGACTCTATCCCAGCGGACAGCCGGGCGAAATCTTCATCAAGATGGCGAAGGAGGGGTCGACGGTTTCAGGACTGATGGACGCCTTTGCCACGTCGATCTCGCTGGCGCTGCAGCACGGCGTTCCGCTGAAGGTGCTGTGCGAGAAGTTTGCGCACACGCGGTTTGAGCCTTCGGGCTGGACCGGCAACGAGCAGATTGGCTACGCGAAGAGCCTGATGGACTACATCTTCCGCTGGCTCAACCTGCGCTTCCTGTCGGGCGAGCAACTCACGCTGTTCGCCGGCCTCGCGCCCAAGACGCCGCAACTGCCCGCCTCGCCGAGCATCCTTGAGGAGAACGAGCGCGAGGAAGAAGGGGGAGCCTCGCAGCAGCATCTGGCCAAACTGGCGGAAGAAGTGGCTCGCCGTCTGAACCAGGTGAGCGGCGGCGGCCAGGCCAACACCCAGTCCGGTGGCGGCGGCATTGCACCTGACGCCAAGTCCTGGTCAGCGACGGCCCACCCCGAGCAACTGCCCCAAATGCAGGACCGCGGCATTTATCACGCAGCCGACGCCATGCGGGAAATGTACGAGATGGGTGACGCCCCGAGCTGCTCAACCTGCGGCGCTATCATGGTGCGCAATGGCAGTTGCTACCGCTGCATGAGCTGCGGGTCAACGAGCGGTTGCAGCTAGTTCCTTTTACCTACTCTTAGTGGAGCAGACGCCTGTCTGCTCCATTTCTTTTGGTACTGCTGAAGAAAGAATTACATCAACTAATACTCGGGTAGAGCCGGCCGTCAACGTTACGCTGTGACGGTATTCGCGGCTTTCAACGCGCCTTCCGGAGTAATCTATAAATCATGACAAAGATTCGGCCACACTTGGCCCTGTTGGGCCTTTTTGTGCTAGTTTGTCTGGCTGATTCAAGAGGGGCAGCCGGGCAGATGAAGCCAGCTCAGCCCGACGCGCAAGTTGATCTCTCGATCGTTGGCTATTCAGGCCTGTCTCCGCTCAACCGGTTCACGGAGAGATACAATCTGAGCCTGAGCTTTGTTGATTCCGATCACCTGTTGTTCACCTTCAATGCGCACAGTGCGCAGGGGCTGCTGGAGCGCCGTCAGGACTGCACGTCCGCCAACTCCTGCCACCAGGTTCGTGCCATGGTGATCGATCTTCGCAACAACCAGGTGACTGCAAAAGCAGACTGGTACCTATATGACTATCGAAGATACTTGTGGCCAATGGGGAATGGTCGTTTTCTGGTGCGCCGGTCGAACAATATTTATCTGGTCGGTTCTGACCTGCAGGAGAAGCTCTTGTATTCGTCGCCGGACGACTTGCTTTGGAGCGGAATCACTGTGGATCGGAAACAGCTGATTCTCGAGTCACGCATTCAGGCGAATACGAACAAGGAGCAACATGAACAAAACCCAAATAGGGTTAAGATCGAGATTCGCGATGTAGATACGCTCGCGGTACAGAAAGCCTATGTAGCACCTGCAGTCGTCGAAATGGCGCCAGTCAGTTCGGGCTATGCCGATTCTGTCCATAATCCCGTGCGCCAGACGTGGCTGGTTCGATTTGGAGAGAGCGAGAATCAACGCAAGGATTTGATGCAGGTGCGATCGCCTTGCAAGCCGGATCTGCTGTTTCCGACCGATAAGACCCTTTTGGTTGGGCGATGCTCGCCGAACGACGATGCTTACAGCGTCAGCGTGTTCACTCTTAGCGGTCATCCGCTTTGGCGGCAGCGATGGAGTCGACGCCAGTTTGATCCCGCGGTTCTGAGCAGTGACGATGGGAGCCGCATTGTTGCCGGTACGGTGTCCCCGAATCGCGATGGGAAGGAGTCTGCACCGAGCGACGACAAGCCAAGCTGGCCGGATGTGCAACAGGAAATCAGGGTATTGGAAGCGGCGACTGGAAAAGAACTTCTGGAGACAGAAGCGAAGACCGCGTTTTTGAAGAATGAGAATTATTCCGTGTCGCCGGACGGGCGCCGGCTTGCGGTAGTCGACGGAACCATGCTCAATCTCTACGATCTGCCGCAGATGACCACCGAGGAGCGGACAAGATACCTGGCCATGAATTCGGATGCGCCGGATCTGAATGCACCAACCGCGTCCTCAACCGACGAGACCGCTGACGATTCTCCGGAGCAAGTCTCCGAAACCGCTGAAAAAGCGCCGGGAAGCGGTTTCGCGGCTCCGGTTCGAACGGAAAACCGCGCCCCAATGGAGCTCCCGACTGTATCCAACCAGGACGCAAAATCGGGAGGCTCGGGTTCGCCGAGCTCGAATGCGCAAGACACGGGGCAGGCTCAAAATCTGCCCACATTCAAGGTCGGTGTGGAAGAGGTGACCGTGGATGCGGTGGTAACCGACTCCAAGGGACAGGCGATTAAAGGCCTTGCAAAAGACGATTTCCAGGTAAAAGAAAACGAAGTGCCGCAGGAACTTGCTTCTTTCCGCGAATACGGCAATAGCGCGGTCGCGCCTGCAAAGCCCGTGGCAAGCGCTCCGCCGCCTTCGAACATCTTCAACAACAACGACAATACAACGGCAGATCAGCCCATGGTTGTTATCCTGCTGGACTTTCTCAATACTGATATTGCGGATCAGCAGGATGCCATACGGCAGCTGACGAAGTTTATGCGAACCAAGCCGGCTGGAACCAGATTCGCTCTCTTTTTGCTGACCGAACGCCTGGAAATGCTGCAAGGCTTCACCACGGACGAGAATCTTCTTCTTGCCACTCTTAGCAGCAAGAGCGCACGGCCAAGGATTTCTTCCGAACTTCAGAGAACGGATCTGGGAAGCCTTGTCGAGGCCTTCAAGGAGGCGGCCCAAACCGATCCCAACGCGGAGAACTCCGTACAAAATCTCACAAGTCAACAGGCCACCGAGGATGCATCCCAACTAAACCGGCGCGCTCTCATCACCACCGACGGCTTTGCCGCGCTGGCACACTATCTTCAAGCGACCCCGGGAAGAAAGAGCCTGATCTGGCTGTCGGGATCCTTTCCCCTGACTTTTGTCGCCAATGACAAGCCCAACGTCGATACATCGAACCTGTCTCTTATCTCTAGGACGTATTCCGATCTTGTTCGGAAGACCGCAAATCTTCTGGCGGAAGCGCACATCGCCGTGTATCCGGTGAACGCGCGCGGGTTGGCGGTGCAAGTTCAACCTGGCATCGACGAGGCTCTGAATCCCTCCACGATGGGGCTGCCTGGATCTGCAGCGCCGGCCATAGCGCACGTGTCGGTTGGGGGGACGAATCAGGCGAGCTCCATTGTGGCGCCGAGCGCCTTGGACCAGAGAGTCGATCAACTGAGAAATGACCGCATGATGGTAAATGCGGCGATGGATCAGGTGGCGAGCGAGACCGGCGGGAAAGCATTCGAAAACACAAATGACCTGACGAAAGCGATGCAAACGGCGGCGGATCTGAGCTCGCACTATTACCTGCTCACCTATTCGCCGAAGAAGCAGACGCACGACGGAGCTTTCAGGAGCGTCAAGGTGTCGCTCGACAAGAAGGGATACCGCGTGGCGAACCGGCGTGGTTACTACGCCATTGACCAGCAAACGGCGTCTGCCAAGTCGGACTTGAAAGTTGCAATTAATTCGGCCGCGATGCAGCAAGGATTGCCGCAAGCACGACAGATGGTTTTCGCGGCTCGGGTTGTCCCCTTGGGCAAGCCACACAAAGCCGCGAACCCTGCTTCAGCAGGTAGTCCGGAAGCGAAAGAACCCCTCATTCCATTGCAACGGTATTCCGTCGACTATGCGATTGCAGCTCCCGAACTGCGATTCGGAAACAAGGGCGCGAACCATACCACGGATCTGGTCTTGATGGCGGTGGCTTTCGGGGACAAAGGCACCGTGCTGAGCCAATATGCCTTGGAGGCGGCAACAACTTTGAACGCCACGGCCTACAAGGACACCCAGATCGGCGGCTTACGCACGCATCAGGAATTTGAAGTGCCGGTAACGGCGACATCGGTGCGACTCGGAATCGTGGATGTGTTGAGTGGGCACCTGGGAACGCTGGAACTGCCAATGCCTTTGACAGCTCCCCCGGAAGAAGTGAGGCTCGCTACGCGGCGCCTCCCGCCGGTAGAACCAAACTGATTGCCGGACACCAAAAAGGCGCCTGCCCCCTATATAGGCCAGGCCTGGACATTGAGGGGGCCCACACCTGGATTCACCATCGCTGCTCCAAGTGAATGTTGCGAGCCATGACAGGCAGTTGTATGATCTAGCTACGAAAAAGGTTGTACCGGAATCTCTCCTCGATCGGTGGTCATGCCTCTAGGTCCCGCGGCCCAACACGCTGAGGCGGAACGCGCTGAATTGACGCGCGCTGTTGAAGCGCTGGCCAGATGGCCACGATTGTCACAGCTGCTCCAGTACATGGGGGAGAAGCTTTTTTCCGGCGAACTGGACCAAATCAACGAATACAACATTGCGACCGATGTCCTGGGGCGCTCCAAGACCGTATTCAACGCCGCGGATGACGCGATCGCGAGGGTCGAGACGCACCGGCTTCGAAAGCGCCTGGCCACGTTCTACGAGACGGAGGGGAGAGATCATCCGATCCAGGTGACGCTTCCCTCAGGAAGCTATATCCCGGTATTCACGCACAAAGCTGCGGGTGAACCCTGGCCGGCTGCTCCGAATCTCGCGCCCAAGCCTGAATCGGAAGCAGCGAGCAACGATTCGCATCCACCTGCTCGGCCCTTCCCACTTTGGAGGTTCGCAGCGGTCGCCGTTGCGATTGCAATAGCAGGGTCAGTGCTTTACCTGTACCTTCATACGCGGGTGCCTTCAGCGCGTGCAACGCTCGGCAGCGGGTTGAAATCTGTCTTGCTTCCAACGCCGTCCCAATCAGAAGGGGGCGCTCCACCGATCCGAATCATGGCAGGGTATAGCGGGCCTCCTAGAACCGATAGCGCCGGGAGAGTGTGGAACCCCGATCAATATTCAATGGGTGGGGGCGGCTGGCAGCGAACCCCGGGAATCGTCGCCAGAACCAGTGATCAATTCCTTTTCGAGCATTCCCGCAGCGGAGAATTCACCTACAGTATTCCGCTGAAACCAGGTATCTACGAGGTACATCTGTTCTTTTCCACCGAGGTACGGTCCAACGAGTCGAGTTCCTTCAACGTTTGGATTAATGGCAAAACGGCAATGCAGGGATTCGACATTAACGTGGATGCCCTGGGGGAAGAGATTGCCGATGAGCGCGTTTTTCGCGATGTTTCCCCCGGGAACGATGGCTCTATTGGCATTATGTTTTCGGGCGCAACCGGAACACCCACGCTGAACGCGATAGAGATTCTGCCGGGTGTGCCGCATGCACAACTTCCGGTTCGGATCATCATGCAAACCACGCCTATGACGGATTCCGAAGGTCGGTTCTGGCATCCGGACGACTACTTCATGTACGGACGGATGGCTCCTCAAACACATCCACTCCAGGATTCTGCCGATCCGGATCTCTTCGCCGGAGAACGGTTTGGACATTTCACCTATGCGATTCCGGTCGACACGCGAGATAAATACACCGTAATTCTTCATTTCGTCGAGTTCTATTTCGGCCCCAGCGCGCCAGGCCGCGGGGGTGTGGGCAGCAGGATCTTCAAGGTTATGTGTAACGGGCAAACCATGCTCGACAACTTTGACATCTTCAAGGAAGCGGGAAGCTTCCACGAGTTAAGCATGACCTTCCATCACATGAGCCCGAGCGCACAAGGGAAGCTCAATCTCACATTTGAGCCCGTTGTGAACAACGCGACCGTCTCGGGTATCGAGGTAATCGACGAATCCCAGTGAAACGACCATTCCTTCCCTTTTAGCCGTTTCCTGGCGGAAGTTTCAGGCGTCGTCTGCGCAACCAAAGCGACGACTTTCGCCCAACAGAGCAATCAATGGGCCAAAAAGGGTGGACTATCCAATTGCCGCTCATGGCGCCAGCCTTTCCGCACAACTATCGCTTGGGGGCCTCTCCACCTATTGATGGAGCTCGGGATAGAACTTTGGGAGCGTGCGCCTCTCTGCGAATTCGCAATGTTCTAGCCCCGTGTAACAACTGAATCAAGTTGCGTACGTCACTTGTTTTCAATGATGTACAATCTTTAACGATTCCGTACAAGATTGAACTTTACTAGCGTCCTTTGCGGCGCGCAGGATTCGTGTCGATTATCGCGCTAAATAAAAGTGCACCCAGAGCTGCTGTGGGTCACAGATGAGGGCTGGATTACATCGATCAAGCTGTGATCGGGTGCACCTAGGCCCGAGAATTCGCATTAGGCAAAGAAAAAAAGGATCTATTGGGAGCCAGTGAACTATGGAGAAAACAATGATTACTGATCGTCACGCAAGGATGGCCAGAGGCATCATGGCGGGTTACCTGACCTGTTTGATCGCCGTGTTTGGGCTCGTGCTGCTGGGGTCTTCGACAGCATCCGCACAGTCAATTTTCGGAAGTCTATCGGGCACCGTAACGGACTCCAACGGAGCCGTTATCCCGGACGCCAAGGTCAACGTGCAAAACGACGCCACCAAGATCATCCAGCAATTGACCACCAACAAGGTTGGTTTCTTTTCTGCATCGCAGTTGCCGGGCGGGACTTACAGCGTGTCGGTGGATGCCACCGGATTTGAGAAGTGGCAGGGCTCGGGAATCGTCCTGAACGCCTCGGACGTGAGGACCCTCAACATTGCACTCAGAGTCGGCGCCCAATCTGAAACGGTTGAAGTCAGCGCCAGCGCCGGGCAGATCGACATTATCGACTCCGGTGCGAAGGCTGAGACCATCACGGCGGAAGACCTGGAGAAACAGCCCCTGATCGGCCGCAACGCCACGGAGATCCTCCGGATCATTCCCGGCTCCGCGCAGATCACGCTCAGCGGCACCAACCGGCCGGCCTCCGATGGCCAGATTATTGGTATCAACGGTTTCACGGTGAATGGCAGCGCTGGCGGCATGGCGGCCGTGAGCATCAATGGACAGTCTGGCACGGGACTCTCGATCAACCAGGACGGTCAGAACGTCGAGGATCCAGGCGCACCTGGCTCCGCCACACCGGTCAATCCCAACCCTGACATGATCTCCGAAATCCAGATTATGACCTCAAACTACGGGGCCGACAACGCCAAGGGCCCAGTGGTGATCAACACCCTCAGCAAGTCCGGCGGTTCGGCGTTCCACGGCGATTTCCACTTCTTTGCCCGCAATTCGGCTCTGAACGCCGAGGAATCCAACAACAAGCAGCAAGAGGTCATTAACGGCTACACCCCCGGATATCTGCTGATTCCGAACCATTATTACTATCCCGGATTCACCGTGGGCGGCCCGGTGATCATCCCCCACACCCGTTTCAACTCCAGCAGCAAAACGAAGTTCTTCTTCCACGAGGCCTTCGAGGAATACAAGCAGTTGATCGACGGCGGTATCAACGACGCTTTTCTGCCGACCGCAAACATGATCAAAACCGGCGACTTCAGTCCTATGGGCAGCTGGGGCTCTCCCGCTTGGGGCGGGGCCACTCAACCGGACTACACCATTGCCGGACGGTACGGAGTCGCGAGCGTTCCGCAACAGCCGACCGATGCCGGTCTGCTCGCCGAGCGCCCCGGATGCACGATTACCAACGGCACCATGAACGCAGCTTGCATCGATCCAAATGCGCAGTTGTGGCTCCAGGACAGCCTCCCGGTGGCGAACCTCGCCGCTCCGAATTTGTCCGGGTGGAACTACGTCACGCCGGTGCAGGAGTCTCAGAACTCCAACCAGAACCTGGCGAAATTCGACATGAACTTCAGCGAAAACACCAAGGCCTACATTAGCTGGAGCCGCCAGCGGGAGTCCGCCATCGAGCCCCTCGGCTTGTGGGTGGGATCGGGAAATTGGGTCGTTCCCGCGCCTAGCCAGGACCTCAGCGCCAACACTTCCGATCTCTATACGCTCAACTTCCTGCACGTCTTTTCGCCGTCTTTGACGGTGGAGGCCCGTGTCGGCTATTCCCACGCGGATATGCCGGGCGGCCCGCAGTCTCCCAACAAGGTTCTCCGCAACCAGATGAACTTCCCGCTGAAGGGCGTCTTCGGAAATCCGAATGCGCCGGTCGCCACCAGTTGGAGCGGCTCCATTCCCAACATCGGCGATATCGGACACGACTATCACCCGGTCTTCTACGCCGAGAAGGGTATCCCAAGCACCGGTGCCGACCTGACCAAAGTCTTCAGGACCCACACCATGAAATTCGGCTTCATTTGGGAGAACATCTACAACGCGCAGGACGCCTGGAGCCAGTACCAGGGCGTCTTCGGATACGGCTTCTGGAGCCGGACGTACTCGCAAAACAACTATGCCGACATCCTGATGGGCGCCAGCCAGGGCTATTACGAACAGGCGCTTCCACCGGTCGCGCACATGGCCCAGACGTCAGTCGGTTTCTACGCCACCGATCACTACAAACTGACCAGTCGCGTGACCCTCGATTACGGCATGCGTTTCGAGCACTTCGGATCGCCGACCGCCGGCGACCAATTCGGAATCGCTGTCTTTAGCCCAACGCAGTATGCCGCCCAGGCAACTGGCAGCACCCAGAACCCGGGTGTTTCGTGGAACAGCATCAACTCCGGCACTCCCCTCTCCGGCGCAACCGAAAGCTTCCTGGATTACTCGCCTCGCCTCGGCGCCTCTGTCGACGTCTACGGCAACGGCAAGACCATCGTCCGTGGAGGCTGGGGAATGTACCGCTACGCGGTCAACCTGCAGGACGCCCATTTGAGTGCAGCCAACACCGCGATGGGGTCGGTCGGCTGGAGTGCTCCGGGCACTGCCGCAAACTGGGAAGACGTCGATCAGTTCAAGAGCACCGGCTCAACGTCCAATTCATGCGCGGCCGAGCAGCCCGGAGGGGTTGATTACACGGCGGGGTCAGGGTCTACGCTAGGTCACGGAAATGGCAACTGCGCGCCCTCCGTCGTTTTTGGCACCCCGACCAATATGGCCAACAGTTCCATCACAGTGCTGGACACGAAGGACCAGGATCAACCGTACACCGTTACCTACAGTCTCAACGTCGATCAGGAGTTCCCTGGAAAGCTCATGGCCGAATTCTCGTACGTCGGGAACTTCTCTGCCAAGGGCCAAAGTGGCGTCAATCTAAATGCGGTACCGATCGGAGCCATGACCGCGGCCTCGGTCACTACAACTTGTGCGAATCTTGATACGGGCGTCGTGGGCACCATTAATCAAATAAACACGCGCCTCAACGATGCACAGTGCCAGCAGCTGTTCCGTCCTTTCCCTTATTACCAGGGAATCACCGCGAACGAGAGCGACACAAGATCCCAGTACGATTCGCTTCAGACCAAGCTGACGCACACGTCCTCTTGGTCCACCATCAGCCTCAACTACGCCTGGTCCAAGAACATGGGAAACCCGACAACCTCGGGCGGCTTCAAGGACTATGGCGCGAGCGAGTACTGGACGGTCCTCAACATCAGCAGAAAGAATGTCTTCAACGCGTCTTACGTTTTCTCGACGCCACAGACGCACCTCGCCAACCACTTCCTGAACGGCGTCGTCAACGGCTACCAGCTCTCCGGAATCACCCAGCTCCAGTCCGGCGCGCAGTTGTCGGCGACGGCTGGCAACTATTACTACAACCTCCAGAACGGCCCGAACGGTGTCTATAGTGTCGGTTCGCCGGATGTCACCGTAGCTCCGGTCATGACCTGCAATGCGTCCTTGGGATTGAAGGCGCATCAGTTTGCCAACCCCAGTTGCTTCGCTTACCCGACGCAAGGTTCGGGAATTGGCAATACACGTATGCCCGGCTACACCGGTCCCATGTACTGGAACAGCGATCTGGCGGCGGAAAAGAGCTTCGCGATTACCGAGCACCAGACTCTGAAGCTCCGCTTTACCGCGAAGGACTTCATAAACCACGACCTGCTGTCGTTCAATTCAGGAGATCCAAACACCACGCTGAGCTTCGATACCACTGCTGCGCATAATCTGTCCAACGCCACGAGCGCGAACGGTGCAGCTTGCCCCGGCCCAAGTTGCGATGTTTTCGGCTACGCCGATACCAACTTCGGCCATCGCATTCTGGAGCTTTCGGCCAAGTACGAATTCTAACCCTCAACCAATTGGCTGGGGCGGTCTATCAGGCCGCCCCAGCTATGATTGTTTTATGCGGCCTCTATTTTCCGTTCTTGTAATCTGCTTCTCTCTGGCCGCTTCCGCTGCAACGGTTCCAGACCATTTCGAGACAATTGCCAAACAAGCCGAAACCGCTCGCACCCAGGAACGAGTGCCGGATGCAATTCGCTTGTACCGCGAGGGAACGAAACTGCGGCCGTCGTGGGAAGACGGATGGTGGTATCTGGGCAGCCTGCTCTACGACCAGGATCGCTTTCCGGAAGCCACTGCCGCGTTCCAGCACCTTTTCGTCAATACCTCCCACCGCGGTCCCGCATATGCCTTCCTCGGCCTCTGCAACTTCGAGACCGGCAAGTACAACGACGCGCTAGCACAATTCCGCGCGTGGGCCGGCGCGGGTTGGGCAGGAACTCGCGAGCTTCGCGATGTTGCCGAGTATCATTTTGCACTTCTGCTCACGCGCGACGGACGGTTCGTCGAGTCGCTCTACCTGATCGCTCCGCTGGCGCAGCGTCTCGGCGAAAATCCAGAACTGGTTGAGGCGATGGGGCTGGCGTCGTTGCGCATGAGCTATCTTCCGGAAAACTACCCTCCCGAACAACGCGAGCGTATCTGGCTGGCAGGCAAAGCCGCCCTCTATGCGGCGCAGTCCCCCAAGGATTTCGAGCGCGCGGATGAATACGCTGCACGGCTGGAATCGCGCTACGGAACGCAGCCGGAGATTCACTACTTTCGGGGCACGCTCTACGGATTTGAAGGAAACAGGACGGAAGCTGAACGCGAGTACCGGGAGGAACTGAAGATTTCACCGGACCATGTGCCTGCTTTGGTCGCGTTGGCCGGGTCCGATTTGGAGAAGGACGATCGTGCCGAGGCGAGCGCCCTGGCGCAACGGGCAGTCGCTGTTGATTCCAACGACGCAGAGGCGCATCACTTGCTTGGGCGCATTTTCCTCGCCGATGCAGATCTGCACGCGGCCGCGGCGGAGCTCGAGAAAGCGAAACAGCTTGCGCCGGGCAACCCGCTTATTCGCTCTCATCTGGCGATGGTCTACAGCAAGCTGGGCCGAACCCAGGAAGCGAAGGCCGAGTCGGATGCGTTTCTCGCCCTAAAAAATAAGGAAGAGGTGATGGAGTCGCCGCGAGAGAAACTCGACGAAATCAACCGGGAGAGTGCCCATTGATTCGCCAGGCGCTGCTTACGGTTTCTCTCGCCGCATTTGCCTTTCCGTCCTTGATCGTCGCTGCGCAGACTCCCTCCTCGCCGGCCCGGCAGAGTTTCGATCAATTGCTCCAGGCAGCCGAAAAGGCGCGTGACGAGAATCGCAACGACGAGGCCATCCGGCTTTTCCGTCGCGCTATCACGGAACAGCCCGACTCGGAACAGGCCTTGTGGTTTCTCGGCACGCTGCTGTACGAAAAGCAGCAATATGCTGATGCGCGCGATGTACTACGGCAATTCGTGACGCTTCGTCCCGATGCTGGTCCAGCGTGGGCGCTGCTCGGGATCTCTGAGTTCCAATTGCGGGCGTACCCGCGAGCCCTGGATCATTTTGAGCGCGCCATGGCAGCGGGCATGGGAGACCGCAACGAGTTAATCCAATCGGTCTACTTTGACGTTGTGGTCTTGCTCACACGCTTCGAGCGGTACGACGAAAGCATAGACATGCTCCAGCGGATGCTCGCGAACGGCGCGCCAGATCCGGCGCTTACAGAACCTGCCGGGCTCGCCGGCCTGCGCTTGCCTCTTTTGCCCTCAGAGGTGCCGCCGGACCGGGTCGAACTGGTCCATCTTGCCGGCCGGGCCGTGCTGGATGTGCAAACGCAGCATTACGAAAACGCCGAATCGGAACTCAAGCAACTCGTGACAAACTACGCGAATGAGCCTGGCGTCCATTATCTCTATGGTGCCTATCTGGTGCAGTTGCATCCGAATGAAAGCGTGGCCGAGTTCGAGCGCGAGCTGGAAATCTCGCCGTCCCATGTGCTCGCCCGGGTCCGGCTTGCGGAGCAACTGATCGCCAAGCGCGATTTCGATCATGCTTTGGCTCTTGCCCAGCAAGCGATCAAGCTGGACCCCAAACGCGCCTCGCCTCATATGCTTGCCGGAGAGGCATTCGTGGCCAAGGGCAACGCTGGCGATGGTGTCAAGGAACTGGAAACCGCGCGCGACATCGATCCCACAGTCGCCAGGGCGCACTGGGATTTGCTTCGCGCCTATATCGCTGCGGGGCGAAAAGAAGATGCGGAACGGGAGAAGCAGGCGATTGAAAAACTGGGTAACCGCGACTCGCAGAGCCCCTCTGGGAATGCGGGAGACAATCCGCACGATCAAGCTGCGCCATAAAGGCCGCCGGAAAAGCTCCGGCTGCGAAACCGAAGATTTACCAAAAATCAAGTTGGGCTTGGCCACCAAGGGAGAGTTTCTTGCAACAGATGTCAAAAGCTTCGGAGAGGATTGCGTCTGCGGCTTCGTCGAAGATGACGCGGCGCAATTTTGTTCATTTATGCTCGTGCGCGTACAGCGGCTTTCTCCTCGGTCTTACAGGAGCGTTTTCCCAGGAACGCCCCTCGTCGCCCATCCATTTTTCGCCGCGCCCCATCGCGTTCACGCTCGACAGCAGCGAGAGCCCGCAGCGGCATGCTCCCGAGACCATGGCCGGGGGCGTAGCGGTGTTTGACTACGACCGCGACGGTAGGCCCGATATCTTCTTCACCAACGGTGCTGACATCAACACCCTCAAGAAGGATTCGCCGAAGTACTGGAATCGCCTCTTCCATAACAATGGCGACGGGACATTCACTGACGTTACAGAAAAAGCCGGCCTCAAGGGAACGGGGTTCGACGTAGGCGTGGCCATCGGCGACTACGACAACGACGGCTACGGCGACATCTTCGTGGCCGGTGTCTACCGGAACACTCTTTACCACAACAACGGCGATGGCACGTTTTCCGACGTGACTGAAAAGGCAGGCCTCGCTCATCCCGACAAACAATATGGACCGCTCTGGTCAGTGGCCGCCGCATGGGTCGACATCAACAACGACGGGCTGCTCGATCTGTTCGTCGTCAATTACCTCTCCTGGGATGGCACGAAGGAGCCCGACTGCAAATACAACGGGAAGCCCGAGTACTGCCATCCGAAGTTCTATAAGGCGACGCCCAGCCAGCTCTTCCTGAACAACGGCAACGGTACGTTTACCGACATCTCGGAGCAAGCCGGCATCCGGGCACATCCTGGCAAGGGAATGTCGGTCGCGATCGCCGATTACGACAACGACGGCCTGCCCGACATTTTTGTCACCAACGACAAACTCTTCAACTTCCTTTATCACAACAAAGGCCACAACCAATTCGAGGAGGTTGGCTTTGAACTCGGAGTCGCTTTGCCCGAACACGGCAACCTGATATCCGCGATGGGGTGCGACTTCCGCGATTTGAACAACGACGGCTATCCGGATATCGCGCTGGCGGCGCTTCAAAACGAAACCTTCCCCATTTATCAAAACGTCGCGGGGACTTCGTTTGAAGAGATCACGGCGCGCAGCGGCATGACTTTACTCAGCAATCCAAAAGCAGGATACAGCGTCAACATTGCCGATTTTGACAATGACGGTTGGAAGGATATTTTCGTGAGCGGCGGAGACGTAGCTTCTCCCAATATGGCGGACCGCCAGCATGTGGACCAGCCCAATACCTTGTTTCGCAACCTGCAGGGGAAATGGGCCGCCCTCACTGAGGAAGCAGGCTTCACCGCTCTGCCTCCAGCCAGGCACCGCGGTGCCGCTGTGGCGGACTTCAATGGCGATGGCAAGCTCGATCTGGTTGTTGCCGCGCTGAGTGCTCCGGCCGAAATATGGATCAACGACAGCCCCGGCAATCATCACTGGCTTGAGCTTGCGCTGCAGGGAACAAAAAGCAATCGGGATGGCATTGGTGCTCGCATCAAGCTGACGGCGGGGGGAAAGGTGCAATTCAATCACATGACCACGGCGAGCGGCTATGCCTCGTCAAGCGCCGTGCCCGTTCACTTCGGCCTGGGCGAAGCGCGCGTCGCCGACGAAATCGAAATTCGCTGGCCCTCGGGAACCGTACAGACGCTCAAGAGCGTCGCAGCCGATCAGGTGTTGCAGGTCAAGGAGCCTCGTTAGGGCCGCGATGGCTTTGAATGCGCAACCGTTCATAGCTCGACAAGCGATAAAGTGCATACGCGCAGAAACCTAACTCTGCTGGAAGAAGTCCAATACGTTATCAAACCGAAATGCCCACAGGAGAAAGATTCCATGATGGCGCCTCATTTTCATACACGCCCTTTTCAGAAACTCCCGGTCAGCAATCGCTTCAATCTTCGTGAAGACAAGGCAGCGGTCCAATGGCAATGGTCAAGGCTTTGCTTTTTCCTCATCGTTGGCGCTGTTCTCATGGGTCTTGCCTCAGCGGATGTTCTGGCCGCTCAACAGCCGCAGCCGCAGCCGAACCCCGCCCAGAACCCAGCAATCGTCCTGCAGCAGACGGTACGGCGCGTGCGGGTAGATGTGGTTGTCACCGACGGGCAGGGGCAGCCGGTTGCGGGTTTGCAGGCCGCCGATTTTCATGTCGCTGAAGATGGCAAGCCGCAGTCGATCCGCCAGTTCGAATCGCACAGCGACCAGAACGCAGAGCCTGCGCTTCCCAAGCGTCCACAGCTGCCTCCGCACACGTTCATGAATCTGCCGGAGGCGCCGGAACACGGTCCCTTGACGGTTTTGCTCTATGACGTTCTCAATACACCCGTCGAGGATCAACTAAGCGCCCGCGCTCAGATGGTCGATTTCATCAAAAAGAGCGGCGGCCGGTCGATTGCCATCTTCGTTCTCGGCGACCGGCTTCGTCTTCTGCAGGGTTTCACCTCGGACACAGAACAGCTGGAGCGCACAGCGAGCGCTTCCGGCACAAAAACGCAGCGCTCGCCCTTGATGACCGCTCCTCCATTGGGGAGTGAGGATATGGCCGCCATAGCGGCCAAGGCGAAAGCGGCGGGCGATAACCAATCCGCGGCCGTCCTTCAGCGAATGGCCGAGCGGGAGGCCAACAGCGAAGCGGCCTATGCAAGCTTCAGGCTTGACCGCCGCGTCGACATCACGCTCGATGCGCTCTCACAAGTAGGCCGCTTTCTGGCGGGCATCCCGGGGCGTAAGAATCTCATCTGGTTTTCCGCGACGTTCCCCGCCGGCGTTTTGCCCGACCAGGATAAAAGCTCAGGCGCAGTGAAATCTGACACTCAACTCGTGGATGTTGGGGAACGCAACTATAGCGCGCGTATGAGGACTGCCAGTGACCTGCTCAGCGCCGCCGAGGTAGCGGTCTATCCGGTTGACGCGCGCAGCATGCAGACAAACTCTTATTTCACTGCCTCAGAAGACACCAGCAGAAGAAGCGTTTACAGTGCATCGAGCGATGTATCGAAGTCTGGCTTGGCCTTTCATCAGCAGTTGTCCCAGGGAATCACGACGATGGACACTCTCGCCGAGCAGACAGGTGGGCGTGCTTTCTATAACACCAACGGTCTTTCGCAGGCGATGGTAACGGCCTCCGCCGACGGCGCTTCCTACTACTCGTTGCTCTATGCGCCGGACAATACGAAATACGATGGGTCGCTGCGCCACATCTCGATACACCTTGAACGCGGAAACTACCATCTGGCCTACCGCAGAGGCTATCTTGCCGACGACACCGAACCGGCGGCACAGCCGCACGGTGCATCGGATGCTAACTCTGCTCCCAGTGAGTCAGCGTTCACTGATTTGGAGTTTGGTGCGCCGCCTTCTCATCAACTGGTCTTTGCCGCTCGCGTGGATGCGCTTGAAAAGCCCGTGCCGGCGACCGCACAGCAAATGGCGGCTCTTCTTCCTTATCAGGAAATGGCGGCGAAGGCCAGGAACAGGAAGTTCGTTCCGCCGGCTGCACCACTACAAATGCAGCAGTACCAGGTTCAGTATGGGCTGCTGACAAAACAACTGGTTCTTCCCGAGTCTCCAAACGGCGGCTACCATTCCGATCTTTCCATCGCGGCATTGGCATTCAATCAAGACGGCGATGCTTTGTGGGGTACAAAGGCGCGGCTCAAAGACGATATTCCGGCGTCGAAGATGAATGAGATCCGCGAGAATGGTTACCGGGCGATGCAGGCCTTCTTTGTGCCGGTGGATACGGCAGTGATTCGTCTTGTGGTTCGCGACGAACTAGGCGGGCGAGTTGGCTCGATGGAGATTCGCTTGCCACTGGAGTCGAATCAGCAGCAACCTTCGCAGGCGCGATGAAGCGCACCCAATCAACGGGCCCCCCTGGGAGAAGTCCAATCTCAGTCTTACCGGAGTCCCTACAGGAGCAGGAATCGATGACGGCGCCTCTATTGCATTCCCTTCCGATTCAAGAATCCTTGATCGGCAACAGCTCACATCTTCGCGGGGAGCAAGTGACTGTCCAGCGGGCATCTTGCACGCATCGTTATCGCCTGCTTGCCGCCGCCTTTTTTTGCGCTCTTGCTTCGGCTGGAGTGCTGGCGGCACAAGCGCCGCCGCAGAAGGCCACCACCCCGGCCCCGGGGATCACTTTGCGGCAAACGGTACGGCGCGTGCGGGTGGACGTGGTTGTCACCGACGCGCAGGGGCAGCCGGTTTCGGGATTGCGGTCGTCCGATTTCAGTGTCGCTGAAGATCGCAAGCCACAAACGATTCGGCAATTCGAATGGCACAGCGAAGACAACCCGCAGCCCTCGCTTCCGAAGCGTCCGTTGCTGCCTGCGCACACGTTCATGAATCTGCCCACGGCGCCGGAACACGGCCCACTGATGATTCTGCTCTTCGATGCTCTCAACACTCCCCTGGACGACCAACTCAATGCACGCGAGCAGATGCTGGAGTTTCTGAAGAAGAGCAGTGGGCGGCGCATCGCCATCTTTTATCTCGGCGACCGGCTTCGCCTTCTGCAAGGCTTCACTTCGGATACGGATCTGCTCGCAAACGCGGCGAATCGTACCGGCATTGTTTCTTTGAAGGGCTATCAGGCTGAACTGACAGGCTACCCGACGACCCCACCGGCCAGCCTTGGGCCTTCGGATAGAAAACTGCCTGGGGAGCAGCGCATGGAAGAGGTGGATGAGAACACCAGGCAGGCCTTGGCCAGTGAGACGCTAAGAGATCGCGTCAGCGTTACGCTTGACGCCCTTGTGCAAATCAGCCGCTTTTTGGCCGGTCTCCCCGGCCGCAAGAATCTGATCTGGTATTCGGGCTCGTTTCCCGCCGGTATCAGGCCCGACACGACCATGGCGATGAACTCACTTCAGCCCGGCAGTCTAGTGCGCGACGACTCGGTCCGCAGCTACACCGAGAGCATGAAGAACGCTACCAATCTGCTGAATACAGCCGAGGTCTCGATCTATCCCATCGATGCGCGCGGACTGCTGACGGACATCCCTTTTGAACGGAGGTCCGCCGAATTCGCGACCATGAATCTGATCGGCGAACAAACAGGCGGACGGGCTTTCTATAACACCAACGGGCTGAAGGAAGCCCTGGGAACGGCGGCGGACGAAGGCAGTTCTTACTATTCGCTTCTCTACGCGCCGACCAACATGAAGTTCGATGGATCGTTACGCCACATCTCGGTGCACCTTGAGCATGGACACTACAATCTTGCCTATCGAAGAACTTATTTTGCCGGCGACCAGAAGTCGGCGGAACACCTGCGGGCTGCTGCGGATGACGAGAACTCCTTGGCCGAATCGACGACCGCAGCCTCGCAGTTTGGTGCACCGCTGTCTCCCCAACTCGTCTTCGCGATCCGCGTGGATGCGGTTGGTGCGCCCGCGCCGGCAACGGCGGCGCAGACGGCGGCGCTTGTTCCCTATCAGCAACAAGCGGCCAAGGTCGCACATAGCAAGTTCGTTCCGCCGGCAAACCCGGCTTTGATGCAGCAGTACGAGATTCAGTACGGGATTCTGGCCAAGCAACTGGTTCTTCCCAAGTCTGCGAACGGCGTCTACCATTCGGATCTTTCGATGGCGGCGTTGGCCTTCAACGAAGACGGCGCGACTCTGTGGGGCACTAAATCGCAGCTGAAAGACGACATTCCGCCTGCCAGGATCGGCAACATTCGCGAGACTGGTTTTCAGGCAGCGCAGACGTTCTTTGTGCCAGTGGATACGGCAGTTCTCCGCTTCGTGGTTCGCGACGAACATAGCGGACGGATCGGATCGATGGAGGTTCGCTTACCCTTGCCGCCGGACCAGCAGGCAGAGGCGGGCGTGCGCTGATGGCGATCTCTCGATACCTGGTTTGCGGGGAACTCGTTGATCAGGGAGATAGCGAGATTAATGTTGTACTTGCTCGAACTGCTCGCGATTCCGGGTGACTTTCCATTCGCAAGATGGTAAAATCCTCGCCATGCAAAAGCTTGACGCGGCCATTCGCTCTACTCTTTCCGCCTTGCTTCCCATGGCGTTCATCTTCCTCGGCCTGGCCGCCTCTGGGCAAACTCCGCCCAGCCCCACTGCCGCTCCGCCTCCGGCCAGCACCAAAGATCTTATGCTCCTCGCCGCCCGGACCAGCAACCTGACCAGCGAAGGCGCGAAGCCCTGGCATATCAAAGTTTCCTACACGATGTACGAAGAGGACGGCTCCATCAAGGATCAGGGCATCATTGAGGAGTACTGGGCCTCACCCGATCAATACAAGCTGATGACAACCGGCAAGGATTTCACCCAGACCGTCTACAAAACCCAGGACGGCCAATTCCGCTCGGGGAAGCAGGAGACTCTCCTGGCGATGTACCACGACGCCGTTGCCCAAGTGACCGAACCGATCCCCTCAACGGAGGCCATCGACCGCACCAACTTCACCGTTCAGGAACAGGCGAACGGCACGGCAAAACTCTCCTGCGTCGAGCCCAGTAACAGCAACTCCGGGCTGCTTGCCGCTTATTGCCTTGCCGGAGTTCCCCCCATCGCCCGCATCGTCGTCTATAACGGCCAGAATAGCTTCCAGGCCATGCGCAACCGCATCCAGCCCTACCAGGATCGCTTCGTAGCCGGCGACGTCATCTTCAGGAAGCTGGGCAAGACCCTCCTGACCGCGCACCTTGAAAGCATAGAACCGCTCGCCTCCGTCGACGAAGCTCTCTTCACCCCCTCCGATGACGCCGTGCTCCTGAGCTTCTCCTCCAAAACCCCCGTGCAACTGATCGATAGAAAGCCTCCCGAGTATCCACGGATCGCCCGCGATGCTCACGTCCAGGGTACTGTGATTCTCGAGGCCCACATCGGTAAGGATGGCAAGCCGGTGGGTGTCAGACTCATTGGGGGACCAGCGATGCTGCAATCGGCCGCTCTTGACGCCGTAAAGGAGTGGAAATACCGTCCGTATCTCGTCCACGGCAAACCCGTCGAATTCATCGTCAACGTCGCGTTCACATTCAACGGCAATGGCTTTGTAGATTCCAACCGCGCCCAGCAGACGGCGCCTGAGCCCCGCTCGCCGTACGGCTGCTCGCTCACAGGGACCGGCTGTGGGATGACAACATCGACGTCGGGCAATATGATCACCATCACCCCCAGATAGCTTGCCCCGCAGCAAAGCGGCCGGATCGGTGTGCAATTCCGGAACGCCGTCCTTCGCCATTGCAACGTCGTCGACAGTCGGCGCGGACTCGAGTCACGGTATGGCTTCCGGTTGCGGTCCCTTGACGCGCGCTTTTTCGTTCAGTTCCTCGACGATCTTGCGCTCGCGCGCACTCAACTCGGTTTGATGAAGCCGCGCATAGACCATGGCGAGCTGCAGATGCGCCTCCACGAAATCCGGCCACTGCTTTACCTGCTTCTCAAAACCGGTCCTGGCTTCGTCGAGATGCCCGGTAGCCGCGTCCAGTGCGAAGATCTGGAACTGGGCCTGCGCCGAATCCGGGCGCAACGTGAGCGCATGTTGCAGATACGGCGCTGCGCCCTCCAGGTCGCCGTCGTGCCGCAGCCCCCCTCCCAGGTGCAGGCAGGCATCGAAGTCATTGGGGTCTGCTTCGAGAGCGCGCCGAAAGGCTCTCTTGGCTTCTTCGGTGGCGCCGCTGCCCAGCAGGGCGCGCCCATAGATTGTCCACGCTCCGGGAAGGTTCGGATTCAGGTCCAGGGCTTTCTTGAGCGTTGCCGCCGCAGTTTTGTAGTCTCCCGCGGCAAACTGCGCTGTGCCCATCAGCACGCTGGCCGCAGCGGAGTTCCCGTTGCGCATGATGCGGTCGATCACCGCCGCGCCCTTTTGCGTTTGCCCATCCTGAATCAACGCCGTGCCAAGGATGTATTCGACCGCCGGATCATCCGGATGAGCTTCATATGCGGGCTCTACCAGTGCGATCGCGTCTTGAAATTTCCCCAGCCGCAAATCGCAGTCGGCCAGCAGATAGAACGCTTGCTGATTGGCCGGATGGAGCTTGTGCAGCTCATCGAATTCGTCGCGCGCCTTAGTGAAATCACCCTGCTTGTACAACGCCAGGCCAAGATTCAGAAGCGCGGCCTCGTTCCGGGGGGCGCGCGAAAGCACTTTGCGATACTGCTGCATGGCTTCGTCGTAGCGCCCTTGCTGCGCCAGAGCCGCGCCGAAATTGATACGGGCATCGACGGAATCGGGAACCTTTTCGAGTAGCTCTTCATAGAGCTTGATGGCCTGTGCCGCGTTTCCCGCATCGAGAGCTTGACCTGCCTGGTCGTAAAGCGCCTGCGGAGAGGCTTCCTGACAGCCGAGATGGACAGGGCCGAGCAATGCAACCGCAATTGCCGCCATCGCGATCAGCGCACGACTTTGTTGTGTGGTTTGCATTTCGAATCCCAATTATAGATGAGCATTGTTTTGTGCTTCCGCGTGCGGCCGATTACTTACCGGGAGCGCGCAGGGTCAGCAGCTTTCGCAATCCTTGCTCTTCATTGATCTCGTAGAGTGCGTCTGCCGGGACATTGAGAAACTCCTGCTTCAGTCCGCTCGGCCAACGCACTTCGATCCTGCTCATCGTCGCCGCCTGGCCAAGTCCGAAATGCACGCGAGTGTCGTTGCTTGAGTTGTAACCGCCCCCGCCGCGGACTTCATCAACCTGCTGCATCGCTCCCGTAGAGACGGTGACGCGCGCACCAATGCCCATGCGGTTGCTTTTGGTTCCCACGAGGCGAAACAGGACGCGATGGTTCGAGTTATGCGTCTCGTTGATAAAGAGAGAGGGAGGACCGTCGGCATTAAACACCACGAAATCCAGATTGCCGTCATTGTCGATATCGCCAATGGCCGTTCCCCGCCGCGATTGGAGTGGCCCACTGTTGAGGCCGGCCTGGTTGGCGATGTCTTCAAATTTACTGCCGTCGAGATTGCGAAAGAGCTGGAGAGGCTCGCGGTATTTGACTTCGGTTTCCAGCTTGTCCATCAGCGAAGAAAAATTCCCGTTGGCGATCAGGATATCGGGCCAGCCGCTGTTGTCAAAGTCGCCGAAGCCCACTCCCCACTTCACCGGCGCAAGCGTTGGTTGCACCAGCCCGGTTTCGGCTGCGACATCGGTAAAAACGATGTCGTCGTTGCGATACAGGCTCACCGGCTGGCGACTATACCGGGTTGTTACCAGGTCGAGCCTGCCATCGCGATTGAAATCGCCGAACTCGGCTGCCATGTTGCCATAGATCTCCCCGTGCGCTCCGGTGGCCGTGCCGGAGAGGATTCCATTCTCTGTAAAAGTGCCGTCACTGTTGTTGTGGTAGAGGTAATCGGGGCCGCCATCGTTGGTGACATAAAGATCGGGCCAGCCGTCGTTATCGTAATCTCCCCACACCACTCCCATGCCATGCAGCTTACGGGGGTTGCTCACCGCAGCCTTTTCCGAGACATCTTCGAATGTTCCGTCGCCGCGATTCCGGAAGAGAAAGTCGCTTTCGCCTTCCATCTCGTCGGGCATCTGCAGGATGACCGACCGGTATCCCTGCACATGAGGATCGGCAGGAGGAAGGTGATGAAGGTCTGTTTCCACGTAGCGGGCAACAAACAGATCGAGGTGGCCGTCGCGGTCGTAATCGGCCCAGGCAGCTCCGGTGCTGAAGCCGGCCGCTTTCATGCCTGCTCGTTGAGTCACATCCTCGAACTTGCATCCCCCCAGGTTGTGGTAAAGCACGTTGTGTCCATAGCCTGTCACGTAGAGGTCCGGCAGGCCGTCGTTGTCATAGTCGCCAACTGCGATCCCCATTCCCCATCCGCGCGTGGTCAGTCCCGAAGCCTGGGTGGTATCGGTGAAATGGAGATTGCCGACACTTCCATCCTGGTGGTACAGCGTGATCATCGCGTCGCCGCCTGCCATGAAGCGGTCGATCGTGGAATCGTTCACAACCGCAATGTCAAGCCGTCCGTCGTTGTCGCAATCGAAGAGTGCGATTCCGCCCCCTCCCATTGTCTCCACGATGTATCGCCGCTCGGAGATTGAGTGGGGAACCGTGGTCAATCCAGCTTGAACGCCCACCTCGCGAAAGCTCATCGGGGCCGCAGAAGCAACTGGCGACGGTGCGGCCGAGGACGCCTGCCCAGACGGAGGCTGCGCCGCGGTAATCAGGTGCGGAGCGCCTTGAGCCGAAAGCAGGGGCGGGAGAACCGACGCGATCAAGCATGCAAGTCTCCTCATGCGATCCAGGTCGATTCTTGCTTGGCGTATCACAGTGCAATTGTAAGTAAGCTTTGAACACCTCGCCATGTTTTCGTACACAAGATCCGATGCGCCATGATTTGTCTTTCGGCCGCGTCCAGTCATCTTCAGATTGCGGCGTGGGGAGCTACTTTCGCCAGCTTCGATTCTTTGATCCTGCTTGGTGAGCTGCCATTGGTGGGAATCACTGCTACGAGTCAATCGCCGTCTCGATCACGGCCTCATGTAACAAGTACTTCGTCGTGAGTACGCCGCCTGTTTTCAATAACGTACAAGACTTTCAAGGTCCGTACAAGATTGAACTTCACCGGGGCACACTCTCGATGGAGGATTCCTGTTGGTTCATTTTAGGTGGATTCGCGCTGCACGAAGAGCGACAGCGAGGAGCAGTTAATCGGGAATCATTATCAGCCGTGCATTCGAAGGGCCTAAATAGCGCACCAGGCAGATTTAATCCATTCAACCGTCGAAGCGCCGCAGAGAGAAATGCGCCCCTGCCCATTGCAGTTTGGCGAGAAACGATCGGAGACCGTGTTCTTCTTACCAGTTCAGAATCTTAAATTCATCCAGAAGGTCTCGAAACGTGTTCGTATGAACCTGTTTGCATACAAATTGCTGTTAATTCCACTTGTCGCGATTATTTTTTCAATAGACTCCTGCGGCGGCGGCAGCAACAGCGCCGGAAGCGGAATGGGAAGTTCTCCCACTACACCTACGGTTACCGTCACACCGGCAGCGTCCAGCATCAATTCAGCGCAGACTCTTGCCGTCACCGTTTCCGTCTCCGGCTCCAGCAGCGCGCCGACCGGGTCGGTGGTCCTCTCCAGCGGCAGCTACGCGTCGTCCGCCACCTCGCTCAGCTCCGGTTCGGCGACGATCACGATTCCAGCGGGCTCGCTGGCCGCAGGCTCCGTCACGTTGACAGCCAGGTACACTCCCGACAGCGCGAGCATCGCAGCCTATAACAGCGCCAGCGGAACGGCATCAGTCACCGTCAAGCAGACGCCGACCGCGCCCACGGTGACCGTTACACCTGAAGAAACCACGCATCCATATGCGGAAAACCTGATCGTAACCACTACCGTGAAGGGCGGCAGCGCGTCGCCCACCGGCAGCGTGACACTCTCAAGCGGCAGCTTTATCTCCTCGGCCGTGACACTGAACTCCGGCGCCGCGACTTTCTACGTGCAGCCAGGCTCTCTGGCTATGGGTGCCGATACGCTTACCGTCACCTACACACCCGACGCTAACAGTTCGTCCACCTATACCACTTCCACGGGCACGGCTGGCATGACCATCGCTTCGCCCGGCAGCACCAACGTTGCTGTCAATATCAATACCCTGGCCAATCGCCACCAGATCAGTCCGTATATCTACGGGATCAATACGCTGAACTCGAGCGACATCACCAACCTTTCGCCGGCGTTGGCGCGCTTCGGAGGCAATGAGGCTTCAAATTACAACTGGAAGCTCTTCACCTACAACGCAGGCGGCGATTGGTTCTTCGAGGACTTCAATCTCGGAAATCCAAACGGCGCCCCCGTCGACTCAGTAGCGATGACCCAGTACGCAGTGAATGCGGGCAGTCAGATGCTCACCACCATGCCGATGCTCGGTTGGGTCGCCAAGGAATCAGAAAACGGCTCGAACCACAACTGGAGCTTCTCCGTTGCAACCTACGGGGCGCAGTGCAAGACCGACCCCGGCAATCCAGACGCGGGCAACGGCCAGAAATCGGACTGCAAGACGCCCGTGACCACCAATGCGTCAACGAATGCTTACTATCCGCTGGTCGACGCCGCCGGCGATTGCACCACAGGCAACTGCCTGGTCCGCAACGAGTGGGCCGCGGCGCTCGCCACAGCTTTTGGCAACGGCACCTGCAGTGTTCCCTATGAGCAGATCACCAGTTGCCACTTCTACGACATGGATAACGAGCCCGAGATTTGGGATGGTTCGCATGCTGACGTACATCCCAACCATCCCGGCTACACCGAGTTGTCGAATCTCTTCGAGACGGAAGGCGCCGCGCTGAAAACCTGGGACCCGAGTGCAGTTCGTTTCGGCCCTATCACCTGCTGCTGGAATTACCTTTGGTCCGCGGGTCCCACGGGAGACGACAAAAACGCCCACGCC
>Ga0182016_10000925_pt1 | contig 36123 bp, 23 predicted proteins | sample 712S2MmetaG_FD_120491 | JGI IMG/M metagenome (GOLD analysis project Ga0182016, IMG submission 120491) | Permafrost microbial communities from Stordalen Mire, Sweden - 712S2M metaG | ecosystem: Environmental > Terrestrial > Soil > Wetlands > Permafrost | place: Sweden: Stordalen | collected...
GGGCGATCCGGCAACCCAGAAGGGAGTCACTGCGGAACAGGCGCAAAGGGCTGCTGAAGCTCCCGTGGGCTTGGGGAGTTTGAGAGTAACTCGACCACCTAACACTTACCTGCTGCTCATCACCTACCGCTCAACCGACCCACAACAGGCGGCGGATGTCGCGAACGGGGTTGCGGAGTCTTACTTGGCGCATTCTTATGCGATTCGAATTGGATCGTCGGCCAGCTTATCGTCCTTCATGGAGAAACAGCTTGACGAACTGAAGGCCAAGATGGAGAAGTCCGGGCAGGCGCTGGCGCAATTTGAAAAGGATCTGGACGTCGTTAACCCCGAGGAGAAGACGAATATACTCTCGGCACGCCTTATGCAGTTGAACACTGAGTACACCAACGCACAGGGCGAGCGGGTGAGCAAAGAAGCTGCCTGGAATGCGATCAATTCGGGTTCGGTCGAGGCGGCACAGGTCTCCTCCCAGGGGCAGTCGCTGGCTAAGCTGACCGACACGTTGAACGACGCTCAGCAGCGGTTCGCGCGGGTCAAGGCCACATTCGGATCGGGTCATCCGGAGTACAAGAAAGCGGCATCCGAACTGGCAGAAGTGGAGAAAGAATTTGACGACACGCGGAAAAGCATCGCCGACAGAATCGGCGTGGAGTATCGCGAGAGCCTGAACAGAGAGCAGATGCTGCAACAAGCGCTCGCGGATACGAAAGCCTCTTGGGACGGTCTGAATGCCAGATCCTATCAATACCTGCAGCTCAAGCAGGAAGCGGATGCGGACAGGGCGCTTTACAACGAACTGATCAAGAAAATCCGCGAAGCAGACATAAACGCCGGCTTCCGCAACAACAATATCCGCATCGCCGACACGGCCCGGCCTGCAGTGTCTCCTGTTTTCCCGAACATTTTCTCCAACATCGTTTTTTCTCTAATCATTTCAACCTTTCTCGCACTGGCTGCGGCATTGCTTCTGGACAGGCTCGACAATACGCTGAGGAATCCTGAAGAGGCGAGCCGGTTCCTCAAGGTAGACGTGATCGGAACCTTGCCATTAGATCAAGGCGCCGGCGTATTGCCGCAGACTGCCAGGCCGGAACTTGCAGAGGCAGCACTTGTGCCGCTGGAAGAATCGGGCGATAACAAGGGCAAGAGGAAGGGTTATTATCGCTCGATCTCCGGGTTCGAAGAAGCGGTCAGGACGCTGCGCAATACGATCCTGTTGTCCGACTTCGAGCAGCGATTGCGGTCCATAGTCGTGACCAGCGCGGAACCGGGAGAAGGCAAGACCACCCTGGCTGTGCATCTGGCCGTGGCGAACGCGGCGCGGGGCAAGAGAACACTGATTGTGGATGGGGATCTACGACGGCCCAGTGTTCATGCGAAATTCGCGTTGCCCAATCGGGAAGGCCTGTCCAATGTTCTTACCGGCGAACTGACCTGGAGGGAAGCGCTGCTTTCGATTGAGGGCAGGCCGAATCTGAGTATTCTTCCCGCTGGTCCAGGTTCACACCGCGCTGCCGATTTGATCGGTCCGCGTCTCTCTGAACTTCTCGACGAGTTCGCGAAGGACTACAGCCTGGTGATCCTCGATTCGCCGCCCCTTCTTGGTTTTGCCGAGTGCTTGCAAATGGCGTCGGCTGCCGATGGAGTGCTCATCGTCACTCGAGCGGGAGAAACAAAGAGAAGAACTGTAGCAACGGTAGTATCCACGCTGCAGAGGATACGGGCCAACATCATTGGACTAGCTTTAAATCGAGTTACTCAGCAAACTTCCAGCGAAAGTTATTCTTATTACGGATATCAATACGGCTATCAGAAACCGAAAACCTAAACGAGGATAGCAAGCGATTGATTCGCGGTCCGCTTGAACCGGAAATGGGAGTCTTCACTGAAACTGGTATGCCGATATATATGCTGATATATATTGACGCGATGGGTGCGATTTACCAGGATAATAAAAGTTAAAGCGGGCCGAAAGAGTCTTCAAATATGGGCGACGTTCCAGTTCCAACCGGTGTGTTGGAAGAAACATATGAACTCCAGGTGGCCGCCCAAGTACCTTCGCGCGCGAAGACTGTCTTCTGGAACTTCAGTAGCCTTGGTCTTGGCGCATTAGCGAACAGACTCGGAGGGTTGGCGACGAACGTCATCCTGGCGCGCCGCGTGTCGGCATCCGGATTCGGTGTCACGGGGATAGCCCAGAGCGCCACCCAGTACTTTGGACTGCTCTCGGAACTTGGACTGGGCACAGTAGCAGTTCGCGAAGGCGCTCAACACCCCGAAAAGCTCCAAAGTGTCATTTCTTCAATGCTGGGCCTTCGCCTGCTGCTGGCCATTGCGGCAGTCCCTCTCGGCTTGTTGACGGCTCAGTTTCTTCCATTTTCTGAAGCTTCGCGAAACCTGTTCCGGATCTATCTGCTCACATTGCCGCTCCAGGCAATCAGCGTGGACTGGGTCTTCCGTTCGGTTCAGAAAATGTATCTCAATACGGCTTTGCAGATCGTCGGCGCGCTCCTGACATTCGTGCTTACCGTGGCGTTAGTTCGTGGATCGCAGGATCTGATCCGCGTGGCGATTATCTCGGCGATTGTTACTGCGGTCACGGTCGTTCTAGGAATTCAACTCCTACGCCGGGAAGGGTACCACGCGCGACCGGCGTTTTCGATCCGCGAGAGTCGATATTACCTTGGGCAGTCGCTTCCGCTCTGTGCAAGTTTTTTTGCGATCACGTTGTACACCCAAGCGAACAACCTGATCCTCGGCGCAGTCCGGGGGGATGCGGACGTCGGCCTATATGGAGCGGCAACAAGGCTGAGCACGGTCTTCTTTTTCCCGATCTGGCTCTATTACGAGGCTATGGCCCCGGCTTTTATGGAATCATGGGTGCTGTCCCCGGAAAAAGCCAGGTCCCTTCTTTCAACTTCGGTGAGGATCACAGCCACAGTCGGGATCGGCAGTGGCTTGATCGGTGCGAGCGCGGGCCAGTGGCTAGTCACGCTGATTTTCGGGAAGACCTTTAACGGCTCCGGTGCGGCATTCGAGATTCTCGTCTGGACCGGCGTTATCATCGCGATTGGCACCAACTGGGGCCAGCTCTGCATCGCAGCCAAAAGGAACCGGCTGTTGGTGCAATCGACTTTCCTGGGCGCATTTGTGAATCTCGCAGTTTGCGGGGCCACCGTTTCCCACCTGGGCGTGCAGGGAGCTGCGCTCAGCAACTTGGTGGCTGAAATTGCTGTCACGACCCTCCTGATTGGATCGCTTGGCTGGCACATGGGCCCGTCTGTCTTGCGATTCGCCATGAAGCCCGTAATTGCAGGAGCTTGTGCATATGCAGTTTCCTTTGCGACGCGATGGAGCGGCCCGGCTGCGTGCTCGGTCCTCACAGCCCTTTCGTACGTTGGGCTCCTGGTGATGATTGGCGGTCTAACAGTGCGTGATCTTAGCCGGCTGCGAGCGCTCCTCCCTGCCCGGCGCTTTGCCGCGTAATCCATTTCCTAGGTGGTCGATTTGGAAGTCAGACCTAGCTCCGCTGGCACCGTTGTAGTCACCTACCGCGTTAGGGGTCTACTTGAACAAGTCCTCAAGTCCGTGCAAGCGCGGTCGCACTCTGTTGACCGAATCGTCGAAAGCTTCGACGTATTCGACACAATTCTCTCGCGTGCCTACGCGACTCCCGAAGATGTTCACGAACACCTAGAGGAGCTCCTGCGTCAATCCGGTTTGATCCGGGATTCTGTAAGATTGTCGGAAGCGCGGTCGCAGGCCGAGGCGCAAGCGTGGGCGGACCGCGGGGGCCGACGTGGCGCAGCCATCGATGAAATCTACACCATCTTGTCAGCGCAGATGGGTTGGAGCCCAGAGCAGACGCACCAGGCGATGGAAGAGGAAATCCGTCTGGAAAGAAATGCATGCCGGCCAGTCCCAGACATGGCCCTCCTCATCGAAGACGCGCGCAGAATGGGGCGAAGGATCTGTTTTATTTCGGACATGCACCTACGGAACCAACATATCCGCGACATGTTGCTCACCACCGGCGCTTTACAGGATGGCGACATGTTATTTGTTTCCTCAGACTGCGCGGCCCTTAAAACAACCGGAGAATTATTTCGCCACGCTTTGAAGACGTTGGCTGTTGGTCCGCGAGACGTTCGACATACTGGCGACAATGAAGGAGCGGACTACAGTGGCGCGAGACGGGGAGGAATCAGCGCCATCCTCTACACTCGCGCCCAATTAAATCGGTTCGAGAGAGCGACTGTAGGCTGCCTGCGGAGTGCGACCTGGCGAGAACGAAGTCTTGCGACCGCGTCGAAGTTCACGCGCCTATCGCGCACTGTAAGCGAGCCAGACTATGCACTGTGGGATCTCTTAAGCAGCACCATCGCCCCATTCGTCACCGGCTACGCGCTTTGGCTGATAGAAGAGGCGCAAAAACGCGGTATCGAGAAGCTGTTCTTTCTGGCGCGGGACATGCAAATCGTCCACGAAGCCGCTTCGTACCTGGCGAAGAAGAAAGGTGCGAACGTAGAGTGTATTTATGCCTACGCCTCAAGGAACTCCTGGCAACCTGCGGGTTACTCCGGCCCAAATGAATTCGAGCTGTTTTGGCTCACCGATCAAGTAGGTACCATTCAGCCTGACAAGGTCATTCGCCGATTAATTGGCGCCAACCACGCCGGAGAGATCGGCGCCCTTCTCGGATCTGCCGGAACGAAGGAGCAAATTTGGGGAAGAAGCGAGATTCGCGACTTACTGCGATCGGACGCGATACGGCCAGCCGTTGAGCAAGCAACCAGGGAAACCAGGAAAATCTTGATCTCCTATCTGAGCCAATGCGGATATTCTCCGACACGCAATTGCGCTCTCGTGGACGCCGGATGGCGTGGGAGTTTACAAAAGAGTCTTGCTAAAGCCTATCGGCTGGAAAACAGCAGTTATGAAATCCTCGGGTTCTATATCGGTCTGTGCGATTTGCAGCCTGTTGAGCCTGGTTGCACTTTGGTTCCGTATCTTGGAGATCAGGTTGTTAGTCAGCATAAGTTCTCCCTCGTTTCGCTCATCGAGGGTCTGCTCACTGCTAATCACGGGTCAACGTTAGGGTTCAAAGTCGACGACGGTTCGTTGGTTGAGCCGGTGTTGAATTCAGGTCCGTCGGATGTTCTGCTCAAGCAATGGACTCTGGTGCGAGATTGTTGCATGGCATACGCGGAGCACCTGGTCGCGTCTCCCGCATGGGATTCCAGGTCTCGTCTACCTACATCTTCGTTTGCCATCCCGCTGCTAGAGCTTTGCCGCGATCCAAGGCCGAGCGAAGCGACGCTCCTTACCCAATGGTTCTTTGACGGAGGACGTGAAGAATCGTCTCTTAGAAGAGTCGCCAATCGTATCGTGATGAAGGACCTCGGCAGATTGCTGATTGCCCGCATGAAATCGAAATCGTTGGCTGACGTCTATATTTCCAGCCCATGGGTGCGCGGCGCAATTGCAGCCTCTTCGCCGATAAAGCGAGCATTGGCCAACCTTCTCATTAAGAAGGAGAAGTCCATTTAGAGGAATTTGTTGCCAATGAGTTGGCACGCTTTCAACCATCCCGTGAGACGAGACTCTGCCCTTTGATATTTGCCTTGGATCAGGAAATTAACTAAAACACCGCCAAACTGGCTGACGCGTAACCTCCGACTCCCCTAAAGACGAGAAAAGGGCTATGCGCGAATCGAGGAGGTTAAGTGAGAGTCTCTTCAGAGACTAGCAACGCGGCCAGGAATCACTCTTGGCGAGCCGACTATCTGCGCCTGCGTCACGATCTGAAGGCGTCATGGATACACGGGTTTCCCTACTTAAAGGGCCGGTTGGACTCGGCGCAACTACCACCCATCGAGGAGAGTAGAGCCCTTCAGCAGCAGCCGTTTAGGGCTGAGGCGCATACCCTCACTTCTTACCGCGATTGGAGGATGGCGATTTGGGCTATTTACAGCCTGATCAAATTTGCGAACGGGGGGATAGAGGTTGTCATTCACGACGACGGAACGCTCCCCGAACACGCCCGCCGGCAGTTTCGCAGCTACTTTCCCGGTGTCCGGATCATTTCCATTGCCGAGGCGGATTCCAAGGTTGGCACTGAACTAAAGAGCTACAAGCGCTTGATGCACCTCAGAAAAAGGCTCAAGCATTTCCATAAGCTGACCGATTTTCCCTTGTTTTGCACACGGCAACGCATGATCGTCACGGATTCGGATGTGCTCATTTTCCGCGAGCCCAAACAGCTTCTCGAGGGACCGGCTGGGCCGGCCTCGCATCTATTCACGCGAGATCTCTGGTCGGCATACGACATTCCGTGCAACCCAAGTATCCTCCCACCTATCGCAGATCGAATCAACTGCGGCCTGGGAAATGTTCATCGCGATTCGTTGGATTTCGATCGCATGGAGTCCTTTCTTGCATTGCCTGGAATAGATCTCGACCGCTGCAGCATCTGGATCGAGCAGACACTTTGGGCGATGGAATGCGCTGCCTCAGGATTCGAGTATCTTTCTGGAGATTATGTAATTACGCTCGGCCCTGGAATCGGCGGACTTGTGTCCAAGCACTATATAGGCGGGCCTTCTCGAGATTTCTTTTTCATCGAAGGCATTCGCGCGGTCAAGCAAACCGGTTTACCGGCCAATTACTCCCAAGTTGGAGTTGTACGGGAAGGGGTCTAGTTGTGCTGACAACCGTTAGAGGAGTTTACCAAGAGCTACGCAGCACCGCGCAGCACGGGTTGTCGCACCCTATCGGGAAATACGTGACGTCACGCAGTATTCTCGATGTGGAGCCCATCGAGACGGCTTCAGTGAGTTCAGTAACAGTCTGTGTCCTGACAAGCATGAGCGATTGGAAGGCGTGCCTTTGGTCGTTGGTGAGTTTCTATAATTCCGCTGAAATTCGGAATGCACTGATTATTTACGATGACGGAACCTTGACGAGTTTCACCCGTAATTGCATTCTTCGTGTTTTTCCCACAGCTCGAATTATCGATCGAAGATGCGCGGACAATGTGATAACCGGAGCCTTGAAAGCGCATCCAAATTGCCTCAACTTTCGTCAGGCGCATGCCGGTGGGCGAAGGATCATGGATTTCCCATTCGTCTGTGGGTCCTCGCATATTCTTATGCTCGACTCGGACATCTTCTTTTTCGGATCGCCAAAAGAACTGGCCTGTCATATCGAGAATCCAAAATTCGGGCACTTCATCTTCGATCGCGGATCTCAGGACGCATACTTTGCGCCACCGGAAATCATCCGGAATGACTTTGGAGTTGATGTCGCTTCGCGAGTCAACTGCGGAATTATGCTCGCAGACGTTACAAACTTTGACTACGACAGAGTCGAAGCCTGGCTAAGTAAACCCGGAGTGATGGAGCATCCAAGGGCCGAGCAAACACTGTGGGCAATGTACGCCGGGGAGGCGCGAACGGAGTTTCTGCCCAGGGAATACGACGTGTCATTGTCGCCTCACATTGATCCAAGCACCGTTGTAAAGCACTACGTCGGGGGGATTCGGGAGTTTATGTACACCGACGGTATTCCTTACCTCGATCGTAATCTCAGGCGCAGTGTGCATTAAACGGCTATTCGAGCGAGAATACTATCTTCATTCAGCGGGAGAGTTAGACGCGGTGAGTTTCAGAGCGACATACCGAGAGCTAAAGCGCTTGATCAGACACGGCCCACTTTATCCATGGCGCAGGTATATCGGTCCGGAACGAATATTGAACACCCAGGCGATTCGTACGGAGATCGAAGGCCAGGTAACGGTGTGTGTGCTGACGAGCCGCAAAGATTGGCAAGCTTGTCTGTGGTCCTTGGTGAGTTTTTATGAGCTAAGCGGCCTTCGGTTGCCTCTTTTGGTTTTGAGCGATGGGACGCTTGAGGAAGGCCACATCAGGCACTTGGCGAGAGTGTTTCCGGATGCCCGGATTCTGGATTCAACCGCTGGCGGGGTGGCCGTATCGAACGCGATCTCCGGCTTTCCGAATTGTATGAGATTTCGCTCCGCCAATGTACTTGCTCGAAAAATCATCGATCTTCCGATCCTCTGTGGCTCGCCCTCGATACTAATGCTTGATTCAGATATTCTCTTTTTGAAGCGTCCTGAAGAGCTTATGAATCGTCTTGACTCGAATCGACGCGGTCGATTTGTCTTCTTGCGTGACTTTCAGGATGCATACTATCCCTCACGCTCGGATATCAAGAGAACTTTTAACGTCGACATTGCCCCCTTGGTGAACACTGGAATCATGTTTGCGGATGTTTCCAACTTTGAGTATGCGAAGCTCGAACACTGGCTCGGCCACCTCGATGTACAGAATCACCCCTGGGCCGAACAAACATTGTGGGCAATGTACGCTGGACTGGATCGGACCGACTTTCTGGGCAGCGAATATGACGTTACCATGTCGCCTCATCTTGAGTCTGACACCGCAGTGAAGCACTACATCGGGCCGATTCGCGATTTCATGTACACCGAAGGAATTCCCTTTGTCGAGCGCCAGTTGGAGGCAATAGGACATTGAAAGGCCATGGTGTGCCCGGAATCACCTTTGTTCAGGGTGGCTTCTCGAGCGTTGGAGGGATTGAAAACTTTGCCGGCGAACTGTTGCGCGCTCTGCGAGGCAGACAAATTCCGGTGGGGCTGATTTGCTGGAACGCAGGCAATGCGCAACTGGCACTTGAGGCGCTTCTGAGCGCGGGCATTTCGGTCCATTGCTCGGAGTGGCGTTGGGGTTGCCGCTGGGGCTGGCCGGACAAGGTGATGGCGCGCCGGGAATGGAAAAGGCTGGTTGAGGCGGATCTGCTGGTGTTTGGAAAACTCCTGCACGAAGACATTCACCGCGGTTTGGCCCGACTCGGCAAGCGCATGATTCTGATTACGCCCTATCGCCCGGCTGAGATGTGGGCGGGACGGCGAGCGGACGATCTGCTCCTCAATTCATTTGAAGCGATCGTGGTGCAGGCGTCTTCGTTTGAAGGGGACTTGCGGGTAATTGGATACCGCGGACACATCGTGACCCTTCCCTATCTGCCGCCCGAAGTCAGCGAGCCGGCTCCATGGCCGCAAGCCGGTCCTTTGCAGATTGGTTTTCTCGGCAGGCTGGTTCCCGACAAAAACGTCAAATATTTACTTGCCGCGTTTTCTCGTCTCGGCACAATGGGGACAGAAGCGTGTTTGCACCTCTACGGCGACGGGCCGGAGCGCGATGCGATGCAGTCGTTGACAGCACAACTGGGACTTACCGAGCTGGTTCGCTTTCATGGAAGCATGCGCAGAGACGAGATTGCGTCTGCGATCGACCGCTGCCATATTTTCGCCTTCAGTTCAAGCACCGAAGGGCAATGTCTGGCAGCACTGGAGATCCTGGCGCGAGGGAGGCCTGTTGTGGGCACGCCAGTGGGGGCGTTTCCCGAGTTCTTAGAGAGCCCGCTGGGATGCGTTGCCCCGCTGGGCAACGCCGATGCCTATGCGGTTGCATTGAGGGTCACGGGAAGCTGGACGCGCGAAGGCAAAGTGAATCCGGCAAACATTCAACAGGCCTACATGCGCCGCTTTAACCGTGAGCGCGTAATGGATGAATACATTGGTTTATTCGGATGTTACGAGAGCCACCGCGAGGAGGCACAAATCGCATGATCTGGATTGGCATTCTTGTGATGATTCTCACGATTCTGGGGGCGCTGGCCTTACTGCGAAACAATCGTGGGGATGCGCTTGGGATTCCATTGGTCGCTATCGGGTCGTTTGCCTTTCTCTATGTCGTCCAGCCGATGCAGCTCATTTTGACCGGGAGCGCCGATCTGTTTTTAACGCCCGCTCAGTTTTCCTATGGGCTTATCGTTTCTGCGGGGATGCTGGGATTCTTCATGTGGGGCTGGTTACAGCCTGGCAGGCTGAGGATGAGACCGGTTGCTGCTTCGTGGGATGCGCGAGCTATGTGGAAATTCGGTTTTGGGGCGGCATGTGTTGGTCTTGTCTTTTATTCCATCTTTATCGAGCGCTCGGGCGGGATCGTCCAATCCTTCAGTAAACCTCATATGGGCGGGATGGATTTCACCAATAACACTGCTTACATTTACGACGGGCCATGGTGGATGCTGAGCGGGTCGACCATGATGATGTTCGGCGACACGGGATCCAAGTCCACGAGATGGAAAAGGGCGGCGCCATATTTTTTTCTTTCAATTTGTCTCCTATTGGCGATCCTTACTGGAGGCCGCGGGCCACTTTTTTCGGTTGTGGCAGTTTACTTTGTGGGCAGGTCCATCGCTCAACGGAAGAATGCGTCCCTCGGGAAAGCCAGCCGAATCCTCTTTCTGGCAGGTGTTGGCGTAATTGTGATGGTGGGTTACAGAAGCGTCCTGCATCTGGGACCCCAAACCTCGGAGGCTCCTTCGGCGGAGGCCGCTTTTGACAGTGTGTCCGGTCCAAGCGAATACGACAAGACGCACGCCACCGCATCCCAGGAGTTCGTCCTTCACGCGGCGATCCTCTATACAGTCGATCAAACCGGAAAGCTGGATTACGGGATGCAATGGGTAGAGTTTCTTGTCCTGAATCCGATTCCCAAACTCCTCTGGCCACAGAAAACGTACCCGCCTTACACGGGAGTCACATGGTCCGATATCGCCGAGCAAACAGGTATTGCAATTAACGGCGGCGCGGCGCCGGGCATGGTCGCCGATTTGTATATGCGTTTTCATCTCTTCACCGCGATCTTCATGTTCGCGCTTGGTGCGGGCTTTCGGCGGCTTTTCTTCTACGCATGCAACTTGAGTTCGCCGTTGGCAACGATTGGATACGTCATGGCCTATGCTCTGAGCTTGAACGTATTTACCCAAGGATTTGGCGCGATCTTTGTCCCGTTCGCATATTGTATGGTGCCGGTGGTTGTCTTTGCCTGGGTAAGCAAAAGGAAAGCAAGGCTGCGACAAACGCATCTGATGTTGCGTCAGCCTGCCGCTCTACACAGCGAACCATGGTGACCGTAGCGCAGTTAGGCGCGCGCATGCATTACGCGGTGCCGGCGATCCTTCAACGGGAAGGATTGCTCGAGCGTCTCTACACCGATATCTGTGCTCCGCGAAGGCTTCGTCCGGTCCTCGAGGCGGCAGCTCGACTTGGCCCAGTTTCTCTTCGTCGCTGGCTCGGCCGAGTGCCTCGGGGCATTCCGGCCGACAAGATTGTGTCATTCGACGCCATGGGCCTCGAGTACTACAGGCGAAGAAATGCGCAGACTCCGGGTGCTCTGACATCGGCAAATCTTTGGGTTGGCCCGCAACTCTGCCACCGCGTTATCCGCAGAGGGTTGGGAAATGCAAACACCACGTTTACGTACAATGGCGCTGGACTCGAATTGATGCAACATGGCCGCATCACCGGGGTGCGCACCATAATGGAGCAGACCATTGCACCCGCTGAGATAGAAGATCTGTTGCTCGATACGGAGGAGCGCGAGTTCCCCAATTGGGAGCTGCCGCGCGCCAAGGATCCGTTTCGGAAAGCATTCTCACAACGTGAGCAGGAAGAGTGGGACACAGCGGATCTTATCCTATGTGGCTCGGAGTTCGTGCGGGATGGGATTCGCGCGAGTGGCGGGCCGGTTGATCGCTGTTATGTTGTGCCCTACGGTGTACAGCGCCCTTTTATGACGGTCAAGAGAGACCGCCGCAACCTGCCGTTGCACGTACTAGTCGCCGGATCGGTAGGGTTGCGCAAAGGAGCGCCATACGTGCTCTCCGCTGCTCGTTCTCTATCGAGGAAAGCAGTATTCCACGTGGCAGGTCAGTTCGATATCACACCGTTTGCGCAGAACATTCTACGTGAGCATGTCACTCTTCTAGGAGCGGTGCCGAGATCTGAGATCCACCGGCAATTCGAATGGGCGGACGTTTTTCTGCTGCCAACACTTTGTGAGGGTTCGGCGACTGTCTGCTACGAGGCGCTGTCCTACGGTCTGCCCGTAATCACGACACCAAATGCAGGCAGTGTGGTGCGCGATGGCCTGGATGGCTATATTGTGCCGATCCGTGATTCCGCTGCGATTGTCGACAGAATCGAACGTTTAGTAGACGACGGCGACCTTTGGCAGACAATGTCAGGGAACGCGCTCGAGCGCTCCGCAGAATACACGTTGGAAAAATACGGCGAGCGATTCGTAGACGCCCTGAGAGCTGTTTCAACCAGAGGTAACTAACGACGTCACCAAGCTCGTTTTCCACGATGGACCACTACGAGTTTCGTATTCCGCGAAAGAAGCGCAGAAAGCCCATGATTCCAATCTCTTCGCAGAATCAAGAGTTTTATGTGAGGGAAGCGGAATGGCTTTGAAGGCTCTGCTCTCAGTCTTTCTGTTTGCCTTTCCCTGGCAAATGAGAAGACTGATCTTAACCCGACTGTTTGGTTATCAGATTCATCCGACGGCGCGAATTGGGTTCTCTCTCATTCTGTCAGAAAGCTTGGAAATGGGTCCCGGCTCGCTAATCGCGAACCTTACCCTTTGCAAGGGCCTTTCATTGTTGCGAATGGGAGAAAAATCGAGAATTGGAAATCTTAATCAGATCACAGGTTTTCCGCAAGGAGACACAAGTTACTTCAGCGCCGATCGCGAGAGACGTCCGGAATTGATCCTTGGCTGTCACGCAGCTGTTACAGAACGTCATATTATCGATTGCACGAATTCAGTGCGCATTGGAGAATTTGCGACCTTGGCCGGATCCGCTTCACAGATACTTACACACAGTCTCGACCTTTATCGGTGCAGGCAAGAATCCAAGGCCGTCGTCATTGGCGACTATTGCTTCGTTGGGACTGGTTGCATTCTTCTTTCCGGTAGCGCTTTGCCAAGCTACTCCGTGCTTGGAGCGGGCTCGCTCTTGACCAAGGAATTTAGTGAGACGCACTTCCTTTACGCAGGCAGTCCGGCGAAGCCGGTTAAGGCATTGCCGCGCGATACAGGCTATTTTTTGCGGGAAACTGGGGCCGTGCATTAGGCCACTTCTTAAGACGACGAGGAGCACCGGCTCTGGCGAGCGTCCACTGAGCGGAGATCGAATGAGCGACGCATCTGCAGTTCACCTTGCACCGGAACATCGCTGTACCGATTATGCAAATTAAATGAGAGAAAGAGTTGAAATTGTTGCGAACGGTCTGCTGCATGTTTCGGGCGAAGAAGTTTCAGTAGCGGATAGAGAGAGCCAGGCTCAAATGCCAAAATCAATTGCGGGTCTGATTTATTTGACTGGCCCGGTGTCTCGCGCCGCGGGCGGGCTATTTGATGCGCTGCGCAACCTTGCGCTGGAAATTGCGGTTGGCAATCGTTATTCGCCTTCCGTCATGGGCCTCCACGAGCCCAGTTTTGAACAGGACAAGTCTCTGTGGGGAAAGCTCGAAGCCAAAGCATTCCGGGTGAGTGGTCCAGGTTTCTTTGGCTACGCTCCTGAATTATTGCGAACGTTGCATTTGAAGAACCCCGCGCTCCTCCATATTCACGGCTTATGGATGTATCCTTCGGTGGCCGCAATTCAGTGGTCACGCCGCAGCAAACCATACGTTGTAAGTCCGCATGGAATGCTGGACCCATGGGCGCTGAACAACTCGCGATGGAAGAAGCGGATCAGCGCCGCACTCTACGAGGACCGGCATCTCCGTGGCGCCGCATGCCTGCATGCTCTCAACGACGCTGAAGCGGAAGCCATGCGGGCCTACGGGTTGACGAATCCAATTTGCGTCATTCCTAACGGAGTGGAACTGCCCGTCGAAACTGAAGCGAAGTCCGCGCCGCCGGGAAAACACAATCTCCTGTACCTGGGGAGACTGCATCCCAAGAAGGGATTGCCTCTGCTTGTGGAAGCGTGGTGCAGAATTCAGAAGATGGCAGACGCGGCAGGATGGCGTCTGGTGATTGCAGGTTGGGACCAGCTCGGCCATCAAGCGGAACTTCAGGCCCTTGCTGCAAAGCTTCATGCGGGTTCGAGTATTGAATTTGCCGGACCCCGGTTTGGAGAGGCCAAAGCAGCTTTGTTTCGAGAAGCGTCGGCATTCGTTCTGCCCAGCTTGAGCGAGGGTTTGCCGATGACCGTTCTGGAAGCCTGGTCGTGGCGCTTGCCTGTGTTGATGACTGCAAACTGCAATCTTCCCGAGGGTTCAAGGGCCGGTGCCGCGATCTTGATGGAGACGGATTCGGAAGGCGTTTGCGGAGCGCTTAGCAAATTGATTTCGATGAACAGCTCGGAGCGCGGGGCCATGGGAGCGAGAGGCCGCCGCCTGGTTGAAGAACAGTTTCAGTGGCCATGCGTCGCCGGCCAGATGACTCAGGTGTACGACTGGATTCTTTGCGGTGGTCCGCAGCCCGCCTGCGTGTTGAATTGAATTTCGAGGAACTTGCTTGTCCCTCCCAGATTTATCCTCATACGACAATTCCTGGTACTCTCCCGGCCGAAGCACTGCCGTCAGGGCGCTATGGTTTTTTGTCGGAGCGCCAATCGTGCGTTGTCAATTGCTCCCGTTTTCGTCGGTTCGACGATTCATACTTCGTTGTTTTGGCGCGAAGGTGGAGCGCAGTGTTGTTCTCAAGCCGGGCGTACGCGTGAAATATCCGTGGCGGCTTTCCATTGGTGCGCATAGTTGGATTGGAGAGGATGTCTGGATCGACAACCTCGTTGAGGTCAGGATTGGCACGAACGCTTGTCTTTCTCAGCGAGCGTATCTTTGCACGGGAAATCACGATTGGTCCGATCAATCGTTCGGACTTCGGGTGCTTCCGATCGTGCTGGGAGACGGGTCCTGGGTGGGCGCAGGGGCGTTAATATGTCCCGGCGTGACGATCGGAGAATCCGGTGTGGCTACAGCGGGAAGTGTCGTTATGAAATCCGTTCCCGCATTTGAGATCCATTCGGGAAATCCAGCACATTTCGTGAAGCAGCGCATATTCCGCCAAACCGGGCGTGGTTCCGTGGACCGTGTCGCAGAGTATTCAGATGCAAGTCCGCTGAACTGAGAGAACTAGGCTGAGTGGCGTATAGCAGAGCTCGAAGGCTTGATGCTGAGCCGGACGCAATTGACGGAGCAACTCCTTCAATAGCCACTTTGAATTTCTCGAATATTCACAAGAAATCGACGTATGTGGGCTAACATTAAGGCTCACACGCAGGGCGCAATTCGCGATCTTGAATCGGATTTTCTCGATCGACTCCTTCGCCATCACCCATGTCTCATTGTGACTGTGGATTCCCCAAGTATGAAGACACTTGTTTTCTATCACTACCTCTATCCCGACGATGTCGTCAGCTCTGTGCATTTCAGCGATCTTTGCCAAGGGCTGGTGGAACGAGGCTGGGATGTGACGGGGTATTGTTGTACCCGCAGTTGCCGGGATCCGCACCTCACGTTTCCCCCAGCAACCACATGGAATGGGGTGAAGATCAAGAGGATTTGGAGACCGGGATTCTCTCAGTCGAGTTCATTTGGGCGGCTTCTGAACTCCCTATGGATGATCGCAATGTGGAGCCTGCTGGCATTCAATCCATTTTTGCGCGTCTCCCAACTAGTCGTCGGCACCGATCCGGTCCTGAGCATTCTCGTGGCTATCCCGTGGAAACTTATTCGTCCGCGGGTACGAATAGCGCATTGGTGTTTCGACCTTTACCCGGAAGCGGCGATTGCGGACGAGATTATTTCTGAAAACGGATTCATTGCAAGAACGCTCAAATGGTTTTTGAAGGCCGCCTATCGACAATGCGATCTGGTTGCAGATCTCGGTCCGTGCATGAAGGCTCGGTTGACCAGCTACGTAGGTCCGAAGCAACCTTTAAAGACCGTGCCTGTGTGGGCGATTGTGGAGCCAGAGGCTCCCGTCTCTGTTGACGAAACGGAACGAAAAAGCTTGTTTGGCGATGCTAGGCTGGCGCTGTTGTATTCCGGCAACTTCGGCAAGGCTCATTCCTACAAGGAAGTGTTGGATGTTGCCGCCGGGTTTTCCTCAATCGAGGCCAAGTTTGTATTCGGCGCTAGAGGGAATGGATTGGGAGAGCTTACGGAAGCAATTAAGGCGGGTCCGCCGAATGTGAAAATGGCTGGGTTCACTTCACTTGAGGGCCTGGAAAAGCGACTGTCAGCGGCGGACGTTCATATCGTAACATTGCGCTCGGATTGGACAGGCACGGTAATTCCATCGAAGTTCTTTGGAGCTATCGCGGCGGGCCGGCCTGTTCTTTTCATAGGCAGTGCATCCGCGGGAGTAGCCAGTTGGGTTAAAGAGTTTGAAGTCGGTTGGGTTCTCGATACCCAAACCTCCTCGGGTTCGAATTACCAATTGGAGGTTGGACGAATTGTAGGAGAACTAAAGGAATTGGCTGAAGATAGAACTCGCTTGGAGAAGTTGTTCAGTCATTGCCACGGCGTCTATCAGGCGCACTTTTCAAAACAACGAATACTGGACCGATGGCACCAGGAACTGAGAACATTGGCTTCTGGAGACACGCCGTCGTTTGCCTTGGGCTTGAGTACGGTTTTACCCGATAATTCCTCCAGGGTCGCAAATTCTTCGTTTTTGAATCCACTCCACGCCGAACCTGGTGGCGAAAGAGGGCACAGACCATGAAGCGAGTACTTGTCTCTGGTGGTGGCGGTTTCATTGGGGGTCACCTTGTGAAACGCCTGAAGACCGAGGGCTATTGGGTCAGAGCCGCAGACTTGAAATCCCCGGAGTTCTCGTCCAGCCCGGCCGACGATTTTAGAATTGGTGACTTGCGGGACCCGCAATTCGCTCGAGAGGTTGTGCAGGAAGTCGATGAGGTGTACCAACTCGCAGCGGACATGGGCGGTGCCGGCTACATCTTTACGGGTGAACACGATGCGGCAGTCATGCACAATTCCGCGACTATCAACTTGAACATGCTGGAATTCGGTCGCATCGCTGGCGTGGGGAAGTTCTTTTATTCCTCCTCGGCGTGTATATATCCGGAACATAACCAACTGGACCCTGAAAACCCGAATTGTTCTGAAGATTCGGCGTACCCTGCCGCTCCAGACAGCGAGTACGGTTGGGAGAAGCTGTTTAGCGAGCGATTGTACTTCTCCTACATGCGCAACTACGGAGTGGAGGTTCGAGTGGCTCGATTCCACAATATCTTCGGACCGGAAGGAGCATGGCGCGACGGCCGGGAGAAGGCGCCTGCTGCGATCTGCCGCAAGGTTGCCGAGGCCCAGGATGGGGAAGAAATAGAAATCTGGGGCGACGGCCGCCAAACCCGTTCTTTCCTTCACATCGATGAGTGCGTTGAAGGCGTGCGGCGACTCATGGATTCATCCTTCACGGGACCGGTGAACATCGGCTCCGAAGAGATGATCAGCATTAACGGGCTTGCCCAACTGGTAATTGAGATTGCCGGCAAAGATCTGAAAATCCGAAATATCCCAGGTCCTACCGGAGTTCGCGGACGCAATTCCAATAACCGGCTAATCGGGGAACGCTTAGGCTGGCAACCATCGCAACCGCTTCGAAACGGTATTGAGATCACGTATCGCTGGATCGAACGCCAGGTTCTATCTTCCGCGCAAGCAAGCCGTTCTCCATTGCCGTCTTTCGCGTAACCGCAGCGCATAGATTCCTCGCGGCGGTTCGATCGCGTCTGACGGTAAAAATTCAGAATGCCGTTTACCGGCGCTGTTTTTGACACCGTAGCACAGATACCTCGCATTGCGATTTGGGGCTTAGGCTGACCTACCTAACGAGCAATTTAAAATCGACATCGTCGAACCGGGGGCACGCGCACACTCTCCATTTTGGGCCAGGAGGTTCCGCTCTAATTGACACATTTGTCGCCTCAAGTCCGGTGGGCAGATCCTTCAACGATATATAGAATCTGTTAAGTCTCGATTGCGCCGCCGAAGCAACAGCAGGCAGTTTGTCTTTGAAGCCGGTGTCCTTGGGCGAATGGCAATCGATCGGAACTTCGGGGGGCAATCGGAGTGGAAAAGATTCTTAAGATGACCGAAGCAGAAATTTATTCCTCCATACAGGTTTCCATGCTCACTTCAACCGCAATCGAAGGCTGATTATGTACTCGATGATCTTTCTTGCCGCCGCTTCCTTTGCATTAACACTGATTCTTACCCCCCTCTTCCGCAGCTTGGCCTTTTGGCTTAAATTGGTGGACGAGCCAGACCACAATCGGAAGATTCACAGCGTGCCAATCCCCCGGATCGGTGGGGTCGCAATTGCAGTGGCTGTTGTCGGAGCTTTTGGCCTTTTATTCCTCTTCAGACTCAAGGCAGGTTTGCTACTTTCGGCTGACGCACCATTCGCGCTTCGTCTCCTGCCCGCGATCACAGTTATCTTTTTTGTCGGTTTAGTCGATGACATCACTCCAATTCCGCCGATGTTCAAGCTGGGCGGCCAGATTGTCGCGGCAATATTAGCTTGGGAAAGCGGCATCCATTTGAGCTCCATCGGGATGCACAACTTTCCGGTGATATTGAGCTTCATCCTTACGATCATTTGGATCGTGGCATGCTCGAACGCGATGAACCTGATCGATGGAGTGGACGGCCTCGCGGCCGGGGTAGGCCTGGTCGCTTCCGTCACTACGCTCATCGCTGCGCTGCTTCATCGCAACATCGAACTCGCATTTGCGACGGTACCGCTGGTGGGCGCGTTACTAGGGTTCCTGCGGTTCAATTTTAGCCCGGCATCTATTTTTCTCGGCGACTGCGGCAGCCTGACGCTCGGTTTCCTACTCGGCTGTTACGGTCTGGTTTGGAGCGAGAAATCGACAACTTTGCTTAGCATGGTCGCGCCCTTGATCGTGCTCTTCGTTCCGCTTCTTGACGCGAGTCTTGCAATCGTTCGTCGATTCCTTCGACAGCGGCCGATATTCAGCGCCGATCGTGGGCATATTCACCACAAGATGCTTTCTCAAGGCCTTCCGCCTTGGCGCGTTGTGCTGATTCTCTATGGCTTCTGCGGACTGGCAGGTGTAGCTGCTCTCATCCTCACTGCGAAGCAAATTCCATACCACAGCTTCGTGGTTATAATCGTTCTGCTCATTGCCTGGCTGGCCATCCAAAATCTTGGATATTCGGAGTTGAGTGTCGCTAGTAAAGTGATATTCGGTGGAGGATTCCATAAGCTGCTGAATGGGCAGCTCAATCTCGCAAAGTTCGAGCAGGAGCTGATGGCAAGCGACACGCTCGAAGAGATCTGGGAGTTGCTCTGCAGAGATAGCCCCGAGTTCGGATTCTCCGCAGTCGAGTTGCGTATCGATGACGAGGTCCAGCTTAGGAGAACCGGTAAGGGCTGGCAAATTCGAGTGGATTTTCCGGGGCGCGGTTACATCGTTCTCAAGCGGGCGAGCGGATCCCGAAGAGGGTCTTCCGCGGGAGTCCTGTTTGTCGATTGCATCGAGCGGGTTATCTTCAACAGACTTGATGAGTTGAAACCTCGAGTTTCGGAATTGCAGGCATATGCTCAAGCTGACTAGCTCCCGCTTGCGGCAGCTTTGGGGCCTGCTTGTGGCGGGAATCGTGCTTGGGGCGCTGTTGCCATACTTCGGTATTCAAACCAATATCTTCGATCCCTATTTCAATGGCCACTGGGTTCACTTTCTTGTTTATGTAGCAGCATCGTTTCTTCCAATGCTTGCTTGGCGACGCAATACCGGCGTGGCAGTTTCCATAGGCATGGCGGTGCTTGGGACAGGATTGGAGCTAATACGCGCCAGTATGGAAGTGCGATCCCCTGACATTCAGTACATCGTAATAAATGCCCTTGGGGTGGCGGCCGGCATCCTATTGGGGCTGAATATCCTGACGCTCCGGTCTCGCACGAGTCAAGCGGACACCTGAAAATGACGGGTCTTTCTTTGCAGACGATCTATTTCCACGGAACCGAAACCCTCGCTGGGCTGGGAGAGCCTACCGAGTTGTGATGGGACAAATGCAAGCGCACTTGTATTTTAAAAGCCCCCAGATCCTATCGATCCGCCCGGCAGGGAAGCGTGGCGGATTTTAATGTTTGTGTAATTCAGGCGGCCCAGGACGTGTGGTATAGCTCAGGTATTGCTTTTCTTTAGTCCAAGCGCCTTTAGAAACAAGGCAAACTTTGGGTATTTTTTTCCTGCCTTCTCAAGTAAATTCTCTGCGGGTAGTTGAAAAATGCCTTCCAGATCCGTCTTTAAAGTGGCATGTCGGGTTACTTTCCATTTGGTTCGGGGATTGTGCTGCACTGAGTTGGGGCCGTTGGTTGCAGTAACAAAACTTGGGTCGATGAAATTGGATCCGCCGATGGGCCAAATTGCCATGAGGAGAAAGCCATGAAGAGTTTGAAGTTCATTCTCGCGGTCGGTATCGTGCTGATCGCAACGTCGCCTCTACGTCTGCACGCCCAATCGGGCTGTGAGGATTCCCCAGAGAACCCAACCGCGGTTCTCGCTCTTGTGGGATCTCTCGCAACGCTCGGTGCATATGCCCGTCGTCGCTATTTGGCAGGCAGATCAACCAACAACGACAAATCCTAACTCCGCTTGAATTGGCACGCCTGAACTGCCCGAAATCTCTTGGCAATAACGGCAGTGTCGCATTCATCCGGCATGCTTAGCTCGTTATCGACATCCCGAATCATTGTTCACAGAACCAACTCAACTGGCCTTTGGCTTGGTTGAACAGCGGGTCTTGTGCCCGTTGTTCAACCCGGTCCAAGTTGAGAACTGCGCAGACGTGTGTCGGAGGAAGCGGTCTTGGACGTTTTGCGTGATTCCTTCGTGGTGGAATTTGCCAAGTGTGATTCAGGGGGGACCTTTTCCGCTGAGGAATCGGGAGCTCCTGTGCGGCACGGATTTCGCCTACTAAATCAACAGATGGAGATCGTCACTTTATACGTCGACGTTCGCCCCTCTCTCTACGCATATCTGTCCACATTGGGTCTGGTTGCATTCGAAGCAGACGATGTGATTCAGGAAGGTTTTTTTCGTTTGGTGAGAGATCTCACCACAGGAAGCGAAGTCAAGAATCCTCGAGGTTGGCTGTTCCGTGTCGCACATAATCTCGCCATGGATTTTTATCGAAACGCGGACCGAGACGGCGTGCTGGGCAGAGACAACTATTCGCCGCTCTTGAAGGAACAAATTGATCCAAAGCCCGATCCCGAACAAGCATATTGCCAGCAGGAATTGCGAAAGTGTGTGAATTCCGCCATTCAGAATCTGACTTCACAGCAACGGGATGGCCTTTTGTTCCGAGCTCAAGGAATGTCCTTTCACGAGATTGGCTTGAACCTCGGAGTCAGCACGCAGCGAGCAGCTTTTTTGGTTCAGAGAAGCCTTGAGCATCTGGCAGGCCTTTGCGATTGACGGAGTGCAATATTCGTATGAGTTGCTGGATACAGCCCTTTGCCGACTGCCTGACATGGTTGATTTATTGTGAGCCTCGAGGGATGGGGGAGTCCCATTATAAACGTGATATTCGAACAGCGCGGTCGAAGGAAAGAAATAGGAAAGAATACGATGCTTTCAACACTCGCTCGATACTTTCGGTTAGCGCAGGATAACTGCGCTGAGAGTGGAGCGACTCATTTCGTTTGGGCATGGACGAGGCTCCGCGATTCAGATATGTCGCGCGGCGCTGGGATCGGCAAAGGAAGACCGAACGGATTCTTTGCGCCGACTTCATGGTTATTGGTTTTTACATTGGCTTTCATGCTTGGCCTTTCGGGTTGCTCAAGCGGTTCCAGTGTAAAAGCCGGGCAGATTTCCGTCACCAATCCGAGCGGAACATCGTCGGGACAACTCTCTTCTCTAGCTGCCGGTTCAATCGTCGCGGTCAATATGATTCCCGTTGGCGACACCTCCAACGCCGGAGTGAATTGGACAGTAACCTGCGGTGGCAGCCCTGTAACAGGAAGCGTTACCGGTGGCGCCTGCGGCACCCTGGTCCCGGCGCACACGCCGGATGGCGTTGCTTCGATGTTTACGGCGCCGTCCACCATTCCGATTGGAAATACAGTCACCATAACTGCAGCCGTTGCGAGTAACCCGGCAGCCACAAGCAGCGTTACGCTGCCTGTGGTGGTGCCGCCTCTGTCGCTCGCTTTTGTTTCTCCGCCCTCGACAATCAATCTGGGTGGGCAAGTCACTTTCCAAGTCAGGCTCTTGAACGGCAATGGCAGCGACGTCATCCAATGGACTGCGGCGTGTGGATCGAGTCCATGCGGGTCCTTCTCAAATAACACTTCAAACGGAGAATCGGAATTCTTTACGGCTCCCCAATCCATGCCGGCAAGCGGGAATACGATTCAAATAACTGCCGCACTTCAAAGCGATTCGACAGTCAGTGTCAGTGCGACTCTGACACTTCTGCCTTCTCTTATCAGCATCACACCAATCACAGATACTTTGCCGGCAGGGGGAACGGGGAGTTTTACGGTCGCGCTTGGCAGTTCCATCGCGTCGAGTGGCGCCAATTTGACATTAAGCTGCGGCAACCCCGGCAACTGCGGCTCGTTTTCCGGTTCCACGACGGTGCAGGTGGCCAGTGGAACAGCAGTTCAGTACACCGCGCCCTCGACGATTCCTAGTGGCGGAGGAGCTGTAACAATCACCGCCACGTCCGCGTCTCAGTCAGCCCAATCGGCAACGGCCGCCGTGACCATTGTCCCGGCGCCCACAATTGCCTTTTCGCCGCAGCCATCTGCATCTCTTACTGCTGGAACCCAGACGCCGGTGATTGCCATCGTCACCAACGATATCCCCCCCGGGGGAATAACCTGGACGCTAACATGTAATAGTTCGGCGGCTGGCGGATGTGGTGCGATTACCTATCAGACGCGCAGTGGACAGGCGGCGATCTATACCCCACCTCCCGTGACCACAACCGGGACCACGGTGACCATCACGGCCACCTCGACGGCGGACGGGAACGTCAGCGTCTCGTCGTCAGCGATCGCGATTTTGCCCGCAACTGCGATTTCCATCGCATTTGTGAGCCCGGTTCCGTCGCAGCTGCAGCCTGCCGCCACCGTCAATGTGAACGCGGCTGTGAGTAATGACTCCCAAGATGAGGGTGTGGACTGGCAGTTGTGTGCCAGCAATTGTGGTTATTTCACCCTCAAGCCCGCAGTTCCTGCCATACCGGCATCGGCAACAACTCCCTTCCAACCAGCGCTGCCAGCAGTTACGGCGATATCAGTGCAAGCGTGGCCCAACGGTCTCCCGATTCCTTACACGGCGCCAATCGAGGCACCCTCGAACGGCGTCGTGACGATGACCGCCACATCTCATGCCAACTCCACCGCCGTCGCAACAACATCCGTGACCATTACCAATACGGGTGCCGGACCGGCGCTGAATGGGACAGTGATGGCGGGTTCGCAACCCGTCGTTGGGGCCACACTGCAACTGTTCGAAGCTGGCACCAGCGGCTACGGTTCGGCGGCAAATGCTCTCACCTCACCAGGGAGCACTTCCTCCGTCGTCACCGACAGCGCTGGCAACTTCACGATACCTGCCGGCTATAGCTGCGTGCAGCCCAGCAGTCTGGTCTACGTCGTGGCGATGGGCGGCTCTGTCGGCGCGAGCAATCCAAACTCGGATTTGGCGATGATGACTGCGCTGGGCCCATGCAGCAATCTCAATTCGCAGACCTTCTTTGTGAATGAAGTGACCACGGTGGCGTCGGCCTGGCCGCTGGCTCCATTTGCGTCCAACAACCCGCTGACAGGAAACAGCAGCTATCTGTATCTCGGCTCCAGCAGCAGTAACACCGGAGGTCTTGCAAATGCCTTCGCCACGGTGAATAGCTTGGTTGATATCTCGACTGGGGAGGCCCGGTCCGAAGTTCCGGCCGGGAACGCTGCGGTGCCCTATGTCGAAATCAATACTCTCGCGGACGTGCTGAATGCCTGCACATCTACATCGGGCGGTAGCGAGGGGGACGGAAGCGCTTGCGGCAATCTATTGTCGGCTACCGACGCTCTGGGCTACAACATCCTATACCAATCGAGTCCTCCGAAAGATACTCTTCAAGCGGCCTTCAATATCGCACAACACCCCCAGACTGGATTTGGATACGATGTCGATCCCGACCGCGGGATTCTCTTCCAGCTTACGTCGCTTGCCTCGCCGTTTCAGCCGATCCTCAACTCAGCACCCAATGACTGGTCCATTTCTTTGAATTTCACGGGCGGTGGAGGGCTCTCGCCCTCCAGCGTCGCCAATTATTTTGCAATTGATGCTTCGAACGATCTGTGGATCTCCGACAGCAACGCTGGCAGCATCATCGAGTGGAACAATCAGGGTGCTGCAATTTCCCCGGCGGCCGGATTCCCAGCGGGTGGCGGCCCAATGGCGATCGATTCCACGGGGAACATCTGGATATCCGGGAACAGCACCCTAACGGAACTGACGAACCTGGGCGCAGCTTATCCCTGGAGCCCGTACAAGGGCATCGCAGGCGGCGTCGACATGGCCTTCGATGCAGTGGGCAATCTGTGGATTGCAAATGGCAGCGGGATTGTCGAGTTCAGCGACCTTGGAATCGAACTTTCTCCGGCGGGCGGATACGTTAACAGTGGGGTGACCGGCATCGATGCGGTCGCCATCGACAGTTCTGACAATGTCTGGGTTGCCGGGTCCACGATTGAGGAATTGAGCGAGACCAGTGGACAACCGATCGTAGTTACCTCTGCCGACGGGAATGGCGCGGCGCAGATCGCCGCGGATGGTTCAGGCGGCATTTGGATTCCCAACCCCGAAGGCGGAGACGGATTCTGCAAATTACAATCTGCCAACACGATTTTGCTATACCAGGCCAGTTGCCCGAGCGGCGGCCCTCCCGGGGTTGGTTCCGGATTCGGCACGATCTACAACCCGGCAGGCGTCGCCATCGATGGGGCGGGCTTCGTCTGGATCGCCAATGCTGGAAGCGCTGCGCAGGATGCTGCTCCGAATGTGACTGAGATCGATGCCAGCGCTCTGAGCAGTTTCGCATACGTGGGCCTGCAAAACCCGAGCCTTGCCAATGGTACGGTTCGAGCGGCGGTGGATCGTGCCGGTAACGTATGGGTTCTCCTTGCAAACAGCACGGTCACTGAATACGTGGGTGTCGCCGCGCCAGCGGTTACTCCGATTGCACTAGGCTTGAAGAACAAAAAGCTGGGAGCAAAGCCGTGAGGGGAATCCCGTTGAATCCACGCGAAACGACTATTTCGGTGAGCGAGAACAACAAGAATTGGAACCATCCGCCATTCGGGAGCAAAGCATGATTGGTAAGCTGCCGGGATTGCGCAGAGCATTTTCGGGCTGCGCGATAAGTGTGATGGTAAGGCGCTCACTGCTTCGAACACTGGCGAGTCAGTGCATTTCGAAGGGGGAACATGGACATAAGACAGGAGACCGGGGCATGAGATATAAGCAGGTTCGCGGGATTGCCGTATTCATGGCGGCTGCAGGGATGATGGTCGGATGCTCTGATACGAAGAATTTACAGGTTGGTTCCATTACATTCTCGACCGCCAATGGAATCGCACAGACCGCGCTCACATCGCTCTCAGCAGGGCAGGGCACTTATATGGAAGTGACCATTTCAAACGACACTGCGCTTCTAGGTGCAAACTGGAGTGTCACCTGCCAGAGCGCATTGCCTCCTGGGACGCCGCTCCCTCCCGGAGAGACCGTGGATACTTCGTGCGGAACGTTTTCGCCCACGCACACAATGAGCGGTCCGGTGCCGAGTTATGCGACTTCCGGGAAAGGTTACGTCACGTTTTATACGGCTCCGGCGGCGGTGCCCAAAGGTGGCACCGTGACACTTTATGCCAGTTCGACCACCGACCCGTCGCGAACCTCGACCGTAACACTGAATATCAACAACTGACCCGCTGGGAGAAGCAGCTTGAATGTCAAGCTACAAAACACGGGTCTCAGTGCACCGCAAGGGAATCCCTGCCATTTTCAGTCTGTTCGGAGTTTCAACAAAGGAGTTGGAATGAATCCAGGTAGAAAGATCTTAGCTGTGCTGCTGCTGACGGTTTGCGCAGCCTCTGCGCAAAACAACACGAATCAGCCGGCTACCACGAAGACCGCGAAGGCGAAGCAGAGTGCGGAGGAACAGCTCCAGCTCGATCAGCTGGAGCAGAAGGTTAACCGGCTCAATGATCTTAGTAAGAAGTACGACGACCTGCAACGTCGTTTCGACGATCTTGAGAAGAAGCTGTCCACGAGCGATGCCCAGTTGGAACAGGCTCGGAAAGAAGCCGCCGCCGCGCAGGCTGCCGCTTCTGAAGCAAAAACGGCCATGGATGCGAGTCAATCCGCACTCCAGAGCGACGTCAGCGCGTTGAAGGCCGCATCGACCTCGCTGACAGCGACTGTGACAGAGACTCAGGTCGAGACCAAGAAACTGGAGAATCCGGAGACGCTGCACTTCAAAGGAATCGAGCTAAAGCCGGGCGGCTTTGTGGCTGGCGAAACGGTGAATCGCCAGCGCGGGACTGGTTCTGACATTAATACTCCTTTCGCGTCCATTCCTTTTTCCGGAACGACTGCCGGTGTAACCTCCGAGTTCAATGCCAGCGGTCGTCAGTCGCGTGTCTCTTTGCTGGCCGAAGGCAAGCTATCCTCCGCCTCGCTGCGCGGCTATTATGAAGCTGATTTTCTTTCTGCAGGAACCACCTCCAACGACAACCAGAGCAACAGCTACACGCTGCGCCAGCGCCAGGTGTGGGCTCAGGCGGAGTTGAATCACGGTTTCACTTTGACCGCCGGGCAGATGTGGTCGCTTGCGACCGAATACCGGCTCGGCCTAGCGAACAACTCAGAGGCCATTCCGCTTACCATCGACTCGCAGTATACCGTTGGCTTCAGCTGGGAACGGCAGTATGGTTTGCGCATTGTCAAGAAGCTTGGAAATGGGCTCTGGTTCGGCGGCTCGGTGGAGGAAGCTCAGACGCTGAATGTCGGCGGACACAACCTGCCGGCGATTGCCTACCAACAGGCCGGCACGAGCGGCGGTCTATACAATTCGACTGCGAACTATAGCTTCAACTATGCGCCTGACCTGCTGGCCAAGATCGCATTTGACCCGGGCTGGGGACACTTCGAGATCTTCGGTATTGGTCGTCTGTTCCGCGACCGCGTTTATCCCAACGGCGCTCCGCCCGCTTCCGCGCCGCAGCCTCCGACCACATCCGCGCTGGGCGCATTTACCGCGAAGACCGGGGGCGGTGGCGTCGGCATCAATGGCCGGGTTCCCCTCTTCGATCACAAGCTGGATATAGGCGCACACATTCTCGCCGGCAATGGACTTGGGCGTTACAGCAGCAGCACGCTGCCCGATGCAACCGCTCATCCCAATGGTTCGCTCGAATTGCTGGTCGGTGGGTCCGCTCTGGGATCGGTCGAGTTTCATGCCACGCCGCGCTTCGATCTTTATTCCTATTACGGCGGCGAATACGATAAGCGTGCATTCTATACCACCGCGTATTCCGACACCACCACAGGCCAGCCGATTCTGGCGGGCTATGGCGCGCCCACAAATAATGTTTCGGGATGCTATGTGGAAACGCTGCCTTCGAGCGGGCTCGCGACAAGCCCAAGCAATTGCAATGCGGACAATCGCAACATCCAGGAAGGCACGCTGGGCTATTGGTTCCGCTTCTACAAGGGACCGCACGGCACCTTCCAGCAAGGCATCCAGTATTCCTACGAGGTGCGGCATACCTGGGAGGGCATTGGCCCCATTACCGGCCTGGGTTTCTCGCCGAAGGCCATCGATAACATGTGGTTTACATCGTTCCGCTATTACCTCCCGCAGTAGGTCAGTTCTCACGACGATGCGCAAAAACAATGCGAAGTTAGGAAAAAGGATGCTTCGATCGATTGCTCGACGATTGTTCCCCATTTGTCTACTCTTGCTCCTTGGCGGCACCCCTGCCTTTGCGCAGACGGCGCGCATCTCCGGAACCGTTGCGGACCAGCAAGGAAATGTGATTCAAGGAGCGAGCATTCAGGTCACCAACCAGGCGACCGGCGCCAATACAGAAGCAACCTCGGGTGCGGATGGCACGTATATCGTGCAGTTTCTTCCGGCAGGGAATTACAAGGTGACCATTACATCCCCCGCGTTTAGTCCTGCAACGAGCCCGGTGATTTCTATCACCGATGGTCAGGCCTCTGTGTTCAGCCCGAAGCTAGCTATAGAAGGCGCGGCGACAACCGAAGTGGTTCACGGCGACACCAGTGCCGAGACGATCGAACTGGGTACGGCTTCGATATCGTCAACATTGTCTGAAAACGAGGTGAAGGGATTCGGTCTGAATGGGCGTAATTTTGCGGATTTGTTATCCACATCTCCCGGCGTGAGCGACCAATCGGGTCAAGACGAAAAGAAAGTGGGCATTGCCGGAAGCGCCAAATTCAGCGTAAATGGCGGGCGCGTCGAGTACAACACGTACGAGGTGGATGGCAGCGATGTCCTGAATACCAGCATCAACGCGAGCCGCGGACAAGGCGAGCCGCTCATGGTCTATCCAAGCATCGACGCCATCGAGCAGATGAAAGTTCTCAGTTCAAATTACAGCGCCCTGTACGGCAAGAGCGCTTCGGGAAGCATCCTGATCACTACCAAATCAGGAACGGACAAATTTCATGGCAGTGCGTACGAGTTCCTCCGCAACGAGATATTCAATGCCCGCAACTATTTCGACCAGCCCGATCCAGAACCTCTCGGATATCAGGGTAAATTGAAATACCGCACTCCGCTCTATCGGCGCCAGGATTTCGGCGGAACCATAGGCGGACCGCTGTTTATCCCTCATGTTTACGACAGAGCCAAATCGAAGACCTTCTTCTTCTTTTCCGAAGAGGTACGGCGCGAAAAAACTCCGATCGATTATAACCAGGCGGTACCAACAGCTGCCGAGCGGTCAGGGGATTTCACCGACGTATGCCCGGTGGTTCAGCCCGGCATACCGGACACTCTCAATGCCACCTTGAACCCTGACTGTCCGAGAAATGGGAGCGCAGGAAACACCATCCCGCAGCGGACAATCACTACAAGCTATACAGCCCAGGGAATCCTGAATACGGGTCTTATCCCAATGCCGAATTCGGTGAATGGCTGCAATAGCACTAACCCAACAGCCCTCGCCCGTTGCTATGTCGCGTCTGTCTCGCCGCCCACGCACTGGCGGGAAGAACTATTCCGCATCAATCATTCCGTTTCCGACACGGAGATCCTGTCCTTCCGCTACATCCACGATGCCTGGGATACGGTGACACTGACTCCACAATGGGGCGTTGTTCAAAACAGTTTCCCTACTGTAGAGAATGGGCTCAACGGACCCGGCGAGGATATGGTCCTGCTGCTCACGCAATCCTTGCCGCACGGGTTCCTGAATATAATCAACGCCGCTTATGCGGTCCAGCATATCTCGCTCGTGCCCCAGTCCGGACCCGGTCTCAGTTCGCTGTTCCGGTCGGGTTCGGCTGCGATTTTGGACGATGCGTCCCAGGGCAATATCAATTCGACCAATAACCCAAACTTGACCACAGCCAACACGATCACCGGGACTTCGTGCAGCCAGGCGAACGGGCAGACGCCCACTAACACCTCGAACGCCGTTGTCCAGACACTTAACGAGTGCCCCATGGGTTACATCTTCGCCAATGGCTTCGGCGGGGACAAGATGCCTGGGTTGATATTTCAGGGAACTAATGGAGCGTATGGCGGTCATGGTTTCGCTGCCGATACCGGGTACGCGCCCTGGAATCAATCCAATCCGACTTTTACGCTTCGAGATGACGCTAACAAGCAGTTGGGAAAGCACAATCTTCAGTTCGGCGCCGAAGCGCTTTATGTGCAGCAGAACGCACTCAGTTCGGTGAGCGGCGCAGACTCCGGCGATCTCCAGGGCTTGCTGACCTTCAGTAACCAGCAATCAAGATACACGTCGGGCAATGCCTTCGCGGATTTCATGGCTGGCCCGGGCCTCGCTCCGAAAAACGGCCAAACGGGTGCCCTGGTGACGGGACTTACTCAAACCGGCATTAAGAGTTATACACAGGACAGTGCGCAAGGGCGGTACTACACACGCTACAAACTGGGGGAATTCTATCTCCAGGACGACTGGCAGATCCTGCCGCATTTGTCGCTCAATGCTGGATTCCGGGCGAGTCTCTTCGGCGCCTGGTACAACCCCAAGAACACGGGTTACAACTGGAGACCGGAAGCCTATAACCCGTCGCTCGGGGGGTCAATTCAGGTCGACCCCAATTACGGTTTTCTAGTCGAAACGGCAACCGCCAATCCCATCCCGCTAAATGTCGGCAGTCTTGATCCGGTTATCACGAATGGCTTGGTTCAATGCGGGGCGAACGGTGTCCCTTCCGGCTGCATGAGCAATTCTCTCTTCCAGCCGTCTCCGCGCTTCGGCTTCTCCTGGGATCCCTTTGGCGATGGAAAAACCGCGATCCGGGGCGGCTATGGCCTGTTCTGGGAACATGGAACAGGCTACGAATCCAATGTGGGATCGCTGACCGGGAGCGCCCCCCTGATTCTGAGTGAAACTCAGTCGAACATACCATCGGCAGTGGTTTCCAGCAACGGGGTTGCCTCGAGCGGAAGCGCCAGCGCATACAACGCCATTGGTTTCGCCTGCCAGGAGGGAACAACGCAATGCGGAACCCTTCCCACCTACGCGGGTGGCACAACTTATCCCTTGAACGTGACTTCAATCCCCACCAAGGCGGTGTATTCGAATACCCAGCAATGGAGCCTGAGCATCCAGCGCGAGCTTAAGAGGGATTTAATCGTGCAGGCTGCGTATGTCGGTACGAAAGGAACGCACCTGACCGCGGTGCGCGACCAGAATCAACTGTCTCCCCTCAGCGGGGCGTTGAATCCTTTCTTGCCCGGCCAGCCGATCACGGCGTCGGTATGCTCCAGCGGAGCCAACTACGGCTACTTCTCCACGTCGGGTGTGAACACGACAAACCCGCCACCTCCGGGCGGTATCACCAGTTCGTCGGTCATTGGGCCGCTTTCGCCCGGATACAAGAATATGGTTGTAGCCTGTACTGGGAACTTTGGATTCGCTGTTACGGGTGGTACTCCCCTGGGCATCAGCGCCGACAATGTGCGACCCTATCCAGGGTTCAGCAATATCATTTCGGTCAATAACGTTGCTGACTCCGAGTACAACGCGCTGCAGGCCACGCTCCGGCGTACAACGGAACGACTGACGCTTGGCGTCGCCTACACTTACAGCCATTCGCTCGATGACTCCTCGGATCGCTCGTCGGCGAACTTCGCGAACTCGCTCGATATCCACTCCAATCATGCCAACTCGGACTTCGATCAGCGCCATTTGCTGAATGTGAACTATATCTACGAACTCCCCCTAGTAAAGCTGATTGAAGGTTTCACGCATCCGTTGAGCAGTGCCGACGATTCGCCAAACGCCCCCTTCTGGACGGCGGGCCACGCCCTCAAGACATGGCTCGATCACTGGCAAATCAGTGGCATCAGTGTCTTCGCTACAGGAACGCCCTTCAGCGTAGTCAATGGCGGCGGAGCTGACGGCACCGGCACATTCGATAACGCGGGGGTGGGAGACGGTCTTGGAGTAGGATCCTATGCTGATCGAATGCCAAACGTCAGCGCGCGTGGACAGAGACCATTTGTCCCGATCGGCGGCCAGAATGAAGGTCCGCTGCTCCTGAACCCCGGAGCCTTCACTGCGCCACAGGGACTGACCTTCGGCAACACCGGACGCAATTTCCTCCGCAATCCGTCACGCACCAATTTCAACATGACATTGGCCAAGCATTTTAAGCCCTTTGGCGAAAAGGCTGACATTGAGTTCCGGGCCGAAGGATTCAACATTTTCAATCACACGCAGTTCCGTTTATACGATCCGGCACACCCGGGAAACAGCGGAAACAACGTGATCAATTGTTATGGCAACATCACAACGCAGTACTCCGCCGGAGCGTCGAGCTGCTTGAACGGCAATTCCTTCCTGCATCCGGTGGATGCGCACGATCCCCGTATCCTGCAATTCGCTCTGAAGATGTCCTACTAGGAGGAGCTATGACGCTGATTGAGTCACTAACGATGGGATTCAGCCGAAATGTGGCTGCCTCGAAGGTCATTGCATCTTCGGCTTTGCTAATTATGGGAGTGCTCATTTCCGGATGTTCCGCGGGATCGACAAAGAGCACCACCGCATCCACGGAGCCCGACCCGCCGCAGACCTACATGGCTCCCTTTATTCTCGGAGACTCCATGCCGGGCTATTCGGTGTCGGCGTATACCATCGACGACTCCGCCCAGACTTTCTCGAAATCCACCTACAATCTTGGGGACGTGGGTGGAGGCTTCCAGCAAGGCGAACAGACTTACTATGCTGGGACCACCACGACGCTGGCCAGAGGGCTTCTTTCACTCGCGGGGAATTACTCGTATTCGAACGATGTAATCACGACCTACAGCCCGCAACAGACGGGCAACTGGGCTGTAGAACTGCCCAGCCAGTCTGGTGGGCTCGCCCAATTATTGAGCCAGCCCGTCGAGCCGTTGGCTCCGGCAACAAGCTGTCCCGATTCTGCCTCCCCCAACACCTATCAGTTCTTAACACTTCCCGTGGCTCTTGCAAAAAGGAAACCGCAAGCGTTCACCTGGAATCCACAGACGGAAACGGCTTTCGGCAGCGTGGACGTCAGTGGTACCGGCAGCACCATCACCTTCAACAACATTCAGCAATACACGTTGCCCAGTACGGCTGGGGCGAACCCGGGCACGCCAGCTGTTACTGTAACCTCGCCCATGACCGGAGCCTGCACGTCGGGGTATTACGGCAACACCACAGTTGTCCCTGCCAACCTCACCGTGACCAATCCTGGACCCGATAGCAATGCGCCGCCCGTGGCCCTGGTGGGCATCGGTCCGACGGGACTGCTGGTCGAGAGCAATGCCGCTAACGGAGAAGCAGGCGCCGCACCCTTCTACGAAAACCTGCTCGGTGCCGGTACAGGGGCTATAGGGCTTCCCAAGCCTTCCAGTGCGGTTAGCACTTCAGATCTGGTCGGCGCGCAGTACCTCGGCTTCTTCTACGAGGCCGGGAGCGGCAGGAATAACTGGTCTTCCTACGTGGCATCCTTCGGTTTCAAGAGCGTGCCGCAGGATTGCCAGTCAGTCGCGACCCAGACCGCCACCATGATCTACGGAAGCGACTTCAGTAACAACGACCCCAGCGAAGCGGCGGTGCAATCCAACGGCGGCTTCCCATTGAGCTGCGATGTCGCCATCGACCTCGGCACGCAGGATCCGAAAAACAACGGCCTCTATCCGGCTGCCACGGTCTACATAGGCACACAATATGCAGGAAATGGCTTGGGCGCCAACTACAGTTTTCCAGCTGTCGCCATTGCCGGCCAACTCGGCGGTAACTACGCCATCTTCTTGTTGGGCGCAGACTACCAAGGTATACCGAACCAGGCGTGGGGAATCTATCTCCTCCAGTCCCATTAAGTCTGCCGTTTAATGTATGCGGTTTGCATGACATATCTGGTGGAGTTTTCAGTTGAAAACTGCACCGGCATCTGTGTGCCTTCCTTATGCACCGCGTGAGCAACGCTTAATTCGCACGCAAAACACCCTGTCAAAACCCAAGCTTGCGAAACGCTCGTAAATAACACGAATTTAATAACGACGTAATGTACGAGCGCCAGAATCATTATAGAAATGAGCAGTACGCACGGAGTCTTCCGTGGCGCGCCTTACAGAGCCACCTGATTTCATTTCGTCATCGTGGTCTGCTGATGTTCCCAACAAACTTCTATTGAGCTAGTTGAAAAAGGATGCCGTCGTCCGTCTTCAGTATGGGATGCACCGCTCATTCGGTTGGACAGCCTTGTGGCGCAGTCCGCTTCTTCGTTCAGTTTCGACAACAACCTTGCATGAGGAGATTTCTATGTCACGTTCTTGTGTGGTAACAGCAGCGGCCTACGGCAGGACTAAAAGTCACCGAATGCTGTCAGGTCTGGCAATTCTTCTTGGCACTTCCAGCCTGTTTCTGGCTGGCTGCGGCGCTAACGGCAGCCTGGCAGGCACCGATCCGGGTAGCCTCCAATCCATGGTCATCAAGGGTGCGGTGCACGGCGGACAGGCGCCTGTCACCAGCGCCGCTGTCTACGCCTATGCGGCCAGCACCAGCGGCTACGCCACCGCGCCAACCTTGAAGGACACGACCAGCACCGACCCCACCACCGGTGCCTTCAGCCTGAATTTCACCTGCCCCGCTGCACCTGGCGACTTGATCTTTATCCTCGCTGTGGGCGGCAATCCGGGCAATTCCGGAGGCACGGTGAATCCGAACCTCGTGCAGTTGGCCGCACTGGGATCTTGCAACAGCTCCAGCTACCCCTCCTTCGTAAACGTGGATGAAGTCACCACGGCGGCATCGGCCTACGCGCTCTCACAGTTCCTCACGTATGGCACCACGCCCGGCGTGCCTCCGACCACTGGGGTCTCAGCGGGCACCATCCCCAAGATCGGCATCCCCACCAGCGGCGGATCCTGCAATGCAGGTGCTGGCTGGAAGAGCACCGGCCCGAGCAGCTGCAACTACATCGGCCTCAGCAACGCGATGAACACGGTGCAGAACCTGGTTTGCTTCGCCAACGGCCAGGCGCCGCCGGATTCCATCCCGTACCAGTACTACATTGGTGGTACCTGCGCAACCGGCGCCGGCGACACGAGCAACGGCCACACCGGCTATGCGCCCTCAGCGCGCCTCAACACCCTGGCGAGCATCCTGGCAACCTGCGTGAACTCCACGGGCGGCGCGGCGGGCGGTTCGGCCAGCAATTGCAACACGCTGTTTACCTCCACCACTCCCACAGCAACCAGTGTTGCGCCGACGGATACGCTTCAAGCCATTCTCAACCTGGCCCAGTTTCCGCAGCTGAATACGGCAAATGGCGCTTCGTTCTACGGTCTTCTGCCTACCACCCCGGTCTTCGGCACACCTGCCACGCTTGCTGTGGCGCCGAATGACTGGACTCTTCCACTGGCTTTCACCGGCGGCGGATTCACCAACGCGGTCGTAGGGACCTTCAAGCAAACCTACGCCACCGGCATGGCGATCGATTCGAATGGCAGTATCTGGGCGACCAGTATCGGCTCTCAAAAGGAAAACCTGACGACCCTGACTCCCGGCCCTGGCGCCATCGTCGGATTCCAGAACAACGGCGCTCCCATCTCGCCTAACACGACTGCGGCGGGCTGGGGCGGCTTCCAGACCAATGTGCTGCGCCCGCGGTCTGGACCTGCAATCGACAGCAGCAACAACATCTGGTTCGGCAACTACGGCAACAGCAGCATCCAAGCCACTCTCGCTGCGATCAACTCAACTGGCGGCAGCGTTCTCGCCCCTGTGGCTCTCACACCGATCACGGGCGGCTACGTTCAGGGTCTCGCAGTCGATGCTTCCGGCAATATCTGGATTAGCGGAGATAAGAGCGGCGCCGGCTCGCTGCTGGAGTACAGCAACAACGGTGTCGAGAACACCGCAAACAGCACGTATACCTGGGCGGGCGATTATCCGTCGTTTAACAACGTCAGCGTAGATCACAACGGCAACATCTGGTTAACAGAGGATAACTCGGGCGATGCCGAGGTGTCCGCTGCCACTGGGACCATCGAGAACACCTTTACGGGCTCCGGTAACTACGGGCAGCTCGCGATTGCCTCCTCAGGAAACGTCTTTGGATGCAACACATCTTACATTTTCGAAGATGAGCCGCCCAGCACAGTTGTGCAGTTCGGCTCCAACGACCCCGGTTGCTACGCCGGGGCCTTGTATGCCCCAATCGCTCTGGACGGCAAAGGTAACCTTTGGTCTCCGGTTGTCGGAAACTCCCCCAGCCCAGGGTCGAACGCATTGATTGGTAACTTGGTTGAAGCCAGCAGCACCACGCAGGCAGTCCTGTCGCCGACAGTCTACGGCTATACGGGTGCCGGTTCCCCCGGGGAAAGCGGACCGGGTAGCACGGGCGAGCCCGCTCTCCTCATCTCTAACGGGCCGGAGGGCA
>Ga0182016_10000926_pt1 | contig 36088 bp, 34 predicted proteins | sample 712S2MmetaG_FD_120491 | JGI IMG/M metagenome (GOLD analysis project Ga0182016, IMG submission 120491) | Permafrost microbial communities from Stordalen Mire, Sweden - 712S2M metaG | ecosystem: Environmental > Terrestrial > Soil > Wetlands > Permafrost | place: Sweden: Stordalen | collected...
ACCGATGGATTTCTCGAGGTTGCCAGGCGACTCAAGGCGCTGGGGCTGGAGCCGGTAGTCATTGGAGCGGATTCTGACGATCTGTCGCCGTTCCATGATTTCTCGATCGTGCAGGGTGCGCCACTGGCAAAGGTTAAAACTCTGCTCGCGGGCGCATCTTTCTTCTTAGGCAACGATTCCGGGCCGGCGCATATGGCGGCGGCATTCGGATTGCCCGTTGTGGTGATTTTCGGCGACTCCAACCCGGCGATTTGGGGACCGTGGCGTACGGCATCGGAAGTGGTGACTGCGCCGGACGGCATCGGGCAGGTCGAAATTTCCCAGGTGATAAACGCGCTCGAGCGCCTGCGAGTGCACGCATGAAGACTGTCGCGCGACTGCTCTCCTACGGCCGGCGATACTGGCCGCACCTCGCGAGCTCCGTCGTGATGATGGCGATTGCGGGAGCGGCGCAGGCGGGTATGCTGCTTCTGGTGCGGCAGGTGTTCGACCGTGTGATGGTGAATAATCCGCCGCCGGGAAAGACGCCTCTGTTGCCCCATCCCATTTTCGGCCATCAGCTTTATTTGGAAAACATCGTTCCGCTGCACCGGCACGATGTGTGGGTCATGGTCGCGGTGGCGATCGTCGGCGTCTTCCTGATTAAAGGACTCTTCGATTACTGCGGCAATTATCTGATCAGCTACGCGGGATTTTCATCGGTCACCGATTTGCGGAACGCCGTCTTCGAGAAGATTCTCAGACATGGCGCGTCGTTTTTTGAAGCGCATTCCATCGGGCAGTTGATGTCGGGCGTGATGAACGATGTCGATAAGGTGCAGGTGGCGACGTCGCAGATCATGGCCGATTTCCTGCGGCAGATCTTCGCGGCAGCCGCTTCCATTTTCATGATGGTGAGTCTCGATCCAAAATTGACGCTCGCCAGCCTGATTGTTCTGCCGGCGGTCATGCTGCCTACCACGCGCGTGGGGAGGCGGATTCGCCGCATCAGCAGGGGCACGCAAGAGCGGCAGGCCGAGTTGAATCAGGTCTTGCAGGAGGCGCTGAGCGGCCACATGGTGGTGCGCGCCTTTGCCGCCGAAGGCTACGAATCGGGACGATTCCGCGCCGCCGCGCGCCGTTTGCTGAAGACCAACGCGCGCTACGTGTTGCAACAGGGACTCTCGTCGCCCATGATCGACATGCTGGCGGCGGCCACCATCGTAGGCCTGCTCACCTATGCCAAACAGGCCCACTCGCTCACCGCGGGCGGCTTCAGCACGTTCATAATCGCACTCATTCTGCTGCTCGAACCGGTGAAGCGGCTGGTGGGAATTTACAATATCTTCCAGCAGGGGATCGGCGCATCGCACAAGATTTTCGAATACCTCGACTATCCTGAGGAGATCGTGCAGAAGCCCGGCGCGGTCAAGCTCCGAAAGTTTTCCGAGGCAATCCGTTTCGAAGGGGTGTCGTTCCACTATCCAGGCGCACCTGAGGGTTTCCGCATCCAAGGGCTCGACCTCGAGGTGAAGGCCGGACAGGTGGTGGCGCTGGTGGGCTCAAGCGGCGGCGGCAAGACCACCGTCGCGAATCTGGTGCCCCGCTTCTACGACGTGACAGCCGGCGCGGTGAAGGTCGACGGGCATGACGTGCGCGATCTGGACCTGGCGTCTTTGCGGGAATGCGTCGGGCTGGTGGCGCAGGATACCTTCCTGTTCAACGACACGGTGGAGCGCAATATCGCCTACGGTCGTCCTGACGTCCCGCCGGCCGAGATCCGCCTGGCAGCCGAGATGGCGCTGGCACACGAATTCATCGAGCGCATGCCTGAGGGATATCGAACCGTAATCGGCGACCGCGGCGCGAAGCTCAGCGGCGGACAACGCCAGCGGTTGGCGATCGCGCGCGCGTTGCTGAAGAACGCGCCCATACTGATTTTGGATGAAGCGACGTCGCATCTCGATACCGAGTCGGAAATGCTGGTGCAGAAGGCGCTGGCCAATCTGATGGAGCACCGCACGGTAATTGTGATCGCGCATCGGCTGTCGACGATACGCCGCGCCGACAAGATCGTGGTGCTGCAAAAGGGCCGGATTCTCGAACAAGGGACACACGAAGAGCTGATCGGGCTCGCCGGCATTTATCATCGGCTGCACGATTTGCAGTTCGAGGACGCCGGGTCGGTGATGGATCTATGAGTTCACCAAATCCAAAAGAATGTTCACCGCAGAGACGCGGAGACGCAGAGAAACGCATCGGGGAAGAAAAGAAGGTCAAGACCGGAGAGCGCAGAGGAGGCGGAGGGCGCGGAGGGCTGGCTGCCGCAGTGGGGGCGTTGGCGCAAGATCCGCCGGCTACTTTCCTCCGTGCTGCTAGTGCGCACAATCTTCGTGCGCTAAGACCCCGGAGTCTTACGCCTCCGCGTCCTCTGCCACCTCAGCGCCCTCCCGGTTTTGACTTTGAATTTGGTTTTTCTCAGCGTCTCAGCGTCTCTGTGGTGAAATGGTGATCTCGTGGTGCCCTGCCCTGCCGCTCCGTGCCCCACCAAACCGTCTCAGCGTCTCTGTGGTGAAATGGTGATCTCGTGAGCTTACGCAGCATGACCGGCTTCGCCCGGGTCCGAAAGATCGCGGAGGACACCGAAATTGTCCTCACTCTGAAGAGCGTGAACCATCGCGGTCTGGATTTGCATTTCCACATTCCGTCCTCGCTCGACCCGTTGGAAAACGACATCCGCGGCATCGTCAAAGCCGGTGTGTCGCGTGGGCATGTGCAGATCAATCTCTCGCTGGTGCGGGTAAGCGTCGATACGGCGGGTTTGAACCGCCCCTTGCTGGCGCTCTACATGGGCGCTTTCCGCGAAGCTGCTGGACTCTACAAGGTCACCGATCAGCAGCCGGATCTGAATGCCGCGCTGCGTGTTCCCGGCATGCTGGGCACGGGCAGTGAGGATGCTGAAATCAGCGAGGAGCTGTCCAAGGCGATCCTCGAAACTTTCGCCGAGGCCGTGAGAGCGCTGAATGCTTTCCGCGAGCGGGAAGGCGCCGTGACGGCACAGGAGATGCGGCAGCGGGGCCGCAACATTTGCGAGCTGGTCGTCCGCATGGACGAAATCCGCGCCAGCGCCGTGCCGGCCTTCCTGAAGCGCTTGCGCGAGAAACTGGCCGATCTGCTGCACGGCGCGAGCGTCGACCCGCAGCGGCTGGCGCAGGAAGCCGCGATACTGGCCGACCGCAGCGATATCGCCGAGGAGCTGGTCCGCCTGCGCACGCACGCCGCGCAACTCGACGAGATCCTCGCCGGCCACGGCGAAGTAGGCAAACGCCTCGATTTTCTGCTACAAGAGATGAACCGCGAAGCCAACACCGTGTTGTCGAAGACGGGCGGCCTGGGCGATCTGGGCCTGACGATTACCGAGCTGGCGTTGGCGGCGAAATCGGAAGTCGATAAGATTCGTGAGCAGTCGCTAAATTTAGAATGACGACAGTCTTTATTATTTCCGCCCCTTCCGGATCGGGGAAATCCACGCTTGTGGAGCGCTTGATGGCCACCGTACCGGGGCTGATGTTTTCCGTTTCGTACACCACCCGCCCGCCGCGGGGTCATGAAAAGGACGGTGCGAGCTACCATTACGTGACCCGCGAAGAGTTCGAGGCGATGACCGCGCGGGGCGAGTTTCTCGAATGGGCTCAAGTATTTGGCGATCACTACTATGGCACCCACCAGGGCATTCTGGAGGCGGCGCGGGCGGCCGGGCGGGACTTGGTGCTCGACATCGACGTGCAAGGTGCGAGACAATTGAGGGATCGGATTCCCGAAGCGGTCAGCATATTTATTTTGCCTCCCTCGCGCAAGGTTTTGGAAGACAGGCTGCGCGCCCGCGGTGAGGACCGGGAGGACGTAATCGAGAGACGGCTGCGGGAAGCGGCCGTGGAAATCCAGAAGTACAAAGATTACGATTATGTTTTGATCAATCGGGAGCTGGCGGAATCGGACGCTGTTCTCAGCTCGATTGTGCGGGCCGAGCGCATCCGGCGCGACCGGATTGAAGATCAAATCGAACCCATTCTGGAAACATTCAGGACTTGAAGAGGAAGAGAACTAATGGTTGACAAAGCGCCCCGGAACAACGCCCACTGTACCCTTCCGGACGACCCCGAACAGAGCACTTACCGCTTCATCATCGTAGCGGCCAAGCGAGCCCGCCAGTTGCAAGGCGGCGCACGCCCGGTGCTGCCCACGTCATCGAAGAAACCCACCGTCATCGCCACTGAAGAGGTGCGCCGCGGCTTGGTGAAGTATAGCCTCACCGGGCACGCGCCGGAATCGACGCCGGTCGAACCCGAGGTATAGGGATACTTTCCGTGAGCTACCCGGTTTTCTTTGCAGCTTTGCGGCTTGGCGGGAAAACATTGTTTTTCTCCCGCAAAGGCGCAAAGGCGCAAAGGAAGACAAGAGAGGGCTGGCAAGTATTCTCTGTGGCCTCGGCCACCTCCGTGGCCTCGAAATCCAGGGAAGACGGGGCAATCCGTATTACCCAACCAGCCTTTTTCCGCGGCCTTCCTCAGTGTCTCTGTGCCTCTGTGGTGAACCATCTTCTATGCGCCTGATTCTGGGTATCGGCGGCGGAATCGCTGCGTATAAGTCGGCCGAACTGGCGCGACTGCTGATGCAGCAGGGGCACGAAGTTCAGGCCGTGATGACGCGCGCGGCGGAGGAATTCGTTCGGCCTCTGACTTTCGCGGCGCTCACCGGCCGCAAAGTGCTCACCGACCTGTTCGCCATCGAGAGCGCTATCGAACACATCTCCGTCGCGCAGGAAAACGACATTCTGGCTATCGCGCCGGCGACGGCCGACCTGATGGCCAAAATGGCGCACGGGCTGGCGGACGATTTTCTCACCACTCTCTATCTCGCCTTCACCGGCCCCGTGGTAATCGCCCCCGCGATGAACGTCAACATGTGGCAGCACCCCGCTACCCAGGCCAACCTGGAGACACTTCGCCGGCGCGGTCACCGCATCGTCGAGCCGGACAGCGGCTATCTGGCGTGCGGCATGACTGGCCCGGGCCGCCTGTCGGATCCCGAAACGATCGCCGCCGCCATCCAAAGCGAAATGCCCCGCCGGCACGATCTCGATGGCGAATTCGTCCTCCTCACCGCGGGGCCGACGCAGGAGCCGCTCGATCCGGTTCGCTATATTACCAATCGTTCCAGCGGCAAGATGGGGTACGCACTGGCGGAAGCTGCGGCGGCTCGCGGCGCACAGGTAGTGTTGGTCTCCGGGCCGGTTCATCTTGCTCCGCCGCGGGGTGTGGAAGTGGTCCAGGTGCACACCGCCGTCGAGATGCACAAACAGGTGATGGAACACCTCGCGCCGGCCACCATCGTGATCAAAGCGGCTGCCGTGGCCGATTTCCATTTGAGCAAGGTGCCTCAGCAGAAAGTCAAGAAGACCGCCGCTCGCATCTCTCTCGAGCTCGATCCCACCCCCGATATCCTTGCGGAACTGGGGCGCAAGAAGGGCGACCGTTTGCTGATCGGATTCGCGGCGGAGACGCAGAATCTGGTGCAGGAGGCACGGCGCAAGCTGGAATCGAAGAACTGCGACATGGTGGTGGCGAACCTGGTGGGCGGCTCCGATAGCGGATTCGAGAGCGACGCCAATGAAGTGACGCTGGTGATGCGGACCGGCGAGACCATTCCGCTGGCGCGCGCTTCCAAACGGGAGATCGCCGACCGTATTTTCGATCGGGTGCTGCGCCTGCGACTGGAAATCCATGCCGCCGATGGACGCTGATCGACTTCGCCAATACCTCGAGTTTTACCAGGACCTGGGCGTGAAAACCGTCTATAGGAGGGATGCTCCCATGGCTGAAACCGTGAAACCTCCGGAAGAGGCGCCACAGCCCGCTGCGCCGAAGTCCGCATCGGCCGGCGAGTCTCTCTTCCAGATTCTGGAGGATATCGGCGACTGCCGCCGCTGCCGTCTGCACGAGGGCCGCAATAAAATCGTGTTCGGCGTGGGCAATGAGCGGTCGCCGCTGGTATTCGTCGGCGAGGGTCCGGGGGCCGATGAAGATGCGCAGGGGATTCCATTCGTGGGGCGTGCCGGCCAGTTGCTCACGCAGATGATTGAGGGCACGGCGAAAAAAGAAGGAATCGATCTGAAACGTGAGGATGTATACATTTGCAACGTAGTGAAATGCCGCCCGCCTGACAATCGCACTCCCGAACCGGACGAAATGGAGATCTGCGGGCAGTTTCTCTATCGCCAGCTGGTTACCATTGCTCCCAAGGCCATCTGCGTACTCGGCGGGACCGCCGCCAAGGCCATTACCGGCCACAAAGAGGGTGTCACCAAGATGCGCGGGAAGTGGTTTAAGTGGCGGGATATCCCGGTGATGGTGACGTACCATCCATCGTTCCTGCTGCGGGCGTACAATCAGGATGCCAAGCGCGAGGCCTGGGAAGACCTCAAAAAGGTCCTCCATTTCGCATACGATTGAACCGTCGGCGCGGCGCACCGGCTCTGACCGTATCCCATACGTGATAAAATACGTTTTCACTCTTACAGCATGCTGCTTGCCAGAGAAGTTGTTACTTTTATCTCCAAACAACTCGTGAAGAGACTATCCGCCGGGATCATCGAGACATCTGCGCCCGATGCCGTCGCGGAGAAGATCGCCGCGGTTATCGGCGACGAGCTTGCCGTCGAAGACCGCCTCAACGACGAAGTGCGCGACCTGCTGAGCCAGTATGCGGAATATATGCGGCGCGAAGGCGTCAGCTATTCGGAGATGTTTCGCCGCATCAAGAATACGCTGATCTCGCAGCGCAAAGTAATTCGGGCGTCCGGCCGCGATACCGGCGACGCCATGAAGCTCTCGCGCGATAAAGTGACGGATATCTCGCACAAAATTGTCGATATGCTGCGCAAGAATCGCGACCTGCGCATGAAGGACAAGAATACGAATAATGTGCGGCTGGAGATCCTCCGGGTGATGAGCGATTTTCTCACCACGGAGGACAAGGTGGACCGCGCGGCGCGCGACAAGATCCGCACGCAAAAGCGCGAAATCCCCGAGGGTACCGAGGAGTGGGATTTACTGCATCGGCGCTACTACTCGGAAGAGTTGAAGAAGCTCGGGATCGATTTGAACTCGCGGTAGGCTTCATACCGAGCCACGACCGTGAGGGAGTGGTAGCGGCGCGATAAGGACCGCTTGCTTACGCGCGCGGCTCGGTAACGCAATTCGCGCGGCTCGGAAAGTCAGCGTTTGTAGCCGATCGTGCGCAGAAAGCCGCGCCGCTTCTCGGCATCTTCCGCCGTCTCCACGCCCTTCGGCGGGACACCGTCGATCACACCCAGCACTCCACGGCCTTGTTCGCTCTCGGCGACCACAACTTGCACGGGGTTTGCCGTGGCGCAGAAAATCGAGCAGACTTCCGGCACGTCCTTGATGCGTCCGAGCACGTTGATAGGATAGCCATCGCGCATCGCGACGACGAATATATGGCCTGCTGCAACGGCTGACGCGTTCCGCATGGCCATCGCCTTCAGTTCCCCGTCATTGCCGTCCACGCGCGTGAGGCATGGGCCCGACGCCTCATTGAACGCGACTCCGAATTTCATCTGCGGCACGGTATTTACGATGGCCTCGTAAATATCCTCCACCGACTTGATAAAGTGCGTCTGCCCGAGAATGAGATTGCCGTTCTCGGGGACCTCCAGCGGCACCAGCTTCAGTTCCATATACCCGTTCATTGTAGCCATTAGCCATAATAGGAACGTGGCCCTCACGTTCCACGTCGCGCGCGAAACGGTGCTCAACAAGGTAACCGCGTCGCAGTTGACGCCAGAGGAAATCGCACTGGATGCCGCGGCGGGCCGCGTACTGGCGGAAGACGTCGCAGCGGATCGCGATTCTCCCGCGCTTTCCCGCTCGGTTCGCGACGGCTATGCGGTCCGCGCCGGCGATCTGCCGGGCGAACTTACGGTAATCGGCGAAGTCCGCGCGGGCCAACGCTTCGAGGGCGAATTGGCCGCCGGTCAGGCGATCGAAATCATGACCGGCGCACCCATTCCCCAAGGAGCCGACGCCGTGGTGATGGTGGAGCACACCCGCCGGGTCAACGGCCGCGTGCGCATTGAAAGCTCCGCTGAGCCGCGGCAGTTCATCAATCCGAAAGGCTGTGAAGCCGCCGCGAACGAGACCGTGCTCAAACCTGGCAAGCGCATCGACTATGCCGACGTCGCCATGCTGGCTGCTTTCGGCCGCACGCACGTGAGTGTCTACCGCAAGCCGGAGGTGGCGATCGTCGCCACCGGCGATGAAATCGTGGAAGTCTCCGAAACTCCTGCGGCCTTCCAGATTCGCAATTCCAATGCGTACTCGCTGGCGGCGCAAGTGGCGCGCGCCGGCGGGATCCCAAGAATTCTGCCGGTGGCGCGCGATACGGTGGAACATACGCGCGAAATCGTTCTGCGCGGCCTCACCTCCGACCTTCTCCTGCTGTCCGGCGGCGTTTCCGCCGGCAAGTACGACGTGGTGGAGCAAGTGCTTTCTGAGATTGGCGCGGAGTTCTTCTTCGATCGCGTGCTGATTCAGCCCGGCCAGCCGGTGGTATTCGGAAAGACGGTGGGCGCGAACGGCAAGTTCTTTTTCGGACTGCCGGGCAACCCGTCGGCTACCATGGTGACGTTCGAGATTCTTGCGCGCGCCGCGGTGGAACTGCTGGGCGGACAATCGGAATCGCCGCTGCCTATGCCGTTCGCCAGACTGACGCGCGATTTCCGCCATCGCCCCGGGCTCACGCGCTTTCTGCCCGCGCAACTCAGCGCCGATGGCACGGAAGTGACACCCGTAGAGTGGCACGGCTCGGGCGATGTCCCGGCATTGACGCGCGCCAACGCCTATCTGGTGGCCGATCACTTCCGCGCCGAGTACCCGCGCGGCGAATTCATTCGCGTACTCCTCAAATGAAGAAACTTTCGCACTACGATTCGGCCGGCAGCCCGCGCATGGTGGACGTCAGCGAGAAACATCTCACACGCCGTGAAGCGCGCGCCCACGCCTTCGTGAAAATCGCGCCGAAAGTCCTGCGCAAGCTGCCGGAGAATCCCAAAGGCAACCCGCTCGAAATCGCCCGCATCGCCGGTATCGCCGCGGCCAAACGTACGTCCGAGCTCATCCCGCTGTGTCACCCGCTGATGCTCTCGCACGTCAACGTCGACGTCGCGGTGGAGAAAAAAGGTGTCCGTATCGTCGCCAGCGCCGCCACTACCGCGCAAACCGGAGTGGAAATGGAAGCCCTTACCGCCGCCGCCGTGGCGGCCCTGACGGTTTACGATATGGTGAAGGCGCTCGACAAGTCCATCGAAATTCAGGATCTCTATCTGCTCGAAAAAACCGGCGGGAAGAGTGGCGATTACCGGCGAAAATCATGACCAATGCCGCAGTTTTGACCATCAGCGATTCCGCCAGCAATGGCAAACGCGCCGACCGCTCCGGGCCGGCCGTGCGTGAACGGTTGGAACAACTGGGCTGGAGCGTCTCAGTGGTAGAGGTAATTCCTGACGAGGCGGGCGAAATCAGTGCCCGCCTGTCGACACTCGCCGACGGCGGGCAGGTCTCCGCCATCTTCACCACGGGAGGCACCGGGCTCGCTCCCCGCGACGTTACCCCCGAGGCTACACGCGCCGTGATCGAGCGCGAAATTCCGGGATTCGGGGAAGTTATGCGCGCGCGCGGGCGCGAATCCACTCCCCTAGCCGCGCTCTCGCGATCCATGGCCGGCACGCGCGGAAAGGTGCTGATTGTCAACCTTCCCGGTTCCCCGAAAGCGGCCGTGGAGTCCTTAAATGCTATCGTAGAACTGGTGCCTCACGTGCTGGAGTTACTCCGCGGGCAAACGGAACACGTGTCTCTACAAGGGAACTGATATGCGTCGAATACTCCTTTTGTTGACCCTTCTCAGCGGATCGCTGGCGGTTTTGTCGGTGGCCCAGCAGCCACCTTCCAAGCAGGCGCCCGTTCCGCCAGTGGACCTCCTGCAGACCAACGACCTGAGCAAGTTCACCGTCACGTTGCAACAGGTGCTCGCGCCGGTGCTGGTCTACGACAAGAAGCACAACTACGTCAACGGCCTCCAGGCCGATCAGTTCCGCCTGTTCGACAACGATAAGGAGCAAAGTCTTACTTCCGTCGATGTTACCTACACCCCCATCTCGTTGGTGGTGGCCGTTCAGGCGAATTCCGAGGCCGACAAGATTCTGCCGCAGGTGAACAAAATCGGCGCCATGCTCAAGCCGATCATCCTGGGCGACCAGGGGGAAGCGGCCGTGATCGCCTACGATCATCGCGTGCGCCTGCTGCAGCCGTTTACGAACGACGCAGACGATATCACCAAGGCCATCAAGGGCATCAAGGCCGGCAGCACCAGTTCGCGACTGATCGACGCCGTGGAGCAGTCGATTTATCTGTTGCGGAACAAACCCAAATCGCGTCGCCGGGTCCTCCTGGTAATCGGAGAAGGCCGCGACGCCGGCAGCCAGGCCCACGCGCGGGAAACGCTCGAAAAGTTGCAACTCGCGAACGTGGCGGTTTACTTCGTGGACATGTCTCACATCATCGGCATGCTGACCAAGCCGGCGCCCGACCCGCAGCCGGCAGCGCAGCCTCCAGCCGCCATGGGGAGTCTCGGCGGAGGGCACCCGTCGACGCCGACCACCGACGACCAGGCGTTTGGAACCGACGGCTATAGCGCCGACGCGATTCCGCTGATGGTAGAGATTTTCCGCGACGTGAAGAACATCTTCAAGGTGTCCACCGCGACGCTCTTCACCAAGGGTACCGGCGGCGAGCAGTTCCCGTTTGCGACTTCACACGGGTTGGAGCAGGCGATCTCGGCGATCGGCGACGAGCTGCACAGTCAGTACCTGATCACCTATACTCCGAACAATACGGGCGACGGCGGTTTCCACAAGATCAACGTCGAAGTGGTCGACCGGCAATTCAAGTGCGAGACCAAGCCCGGCTACTTCATGTCGCCGATCTTCCATTAGCAGGCGAGCTTCGCTCGCCTGGGCAAGCTAAAGCTTACCCCACGTGGGACATGCTTTAGCTTGTCCTGGGTCGTCAGGCTTCCGCCACCAACGCCAGCGGCGCGGCCGGTAGCGGGCAGATAGTCAGCGAATCCCTCTGCACCTTATCCCATTCGCGGAGAGCGAACCCATGGCTCTCGAAAAACTCGCGAATGCGTGCGGAATTCCATCCCATCACGTCCTCCATTACCGGCACGAGAACGCTCAAAGCATCGTCGCTGAGCACCGTTCTCCGGGCGATCTGGTTGATGTAGGTATTCTCGGACACCGCGATGGTCAGCCCGCCGAGGCGATTGACGTGCATCATCACATGGACGTCGGAACTACCGTCACCCACGTAGGTGATGCGGTGATGACTGATGGGCAGCGCGGTGCGCAGTTTCTCCAGGACGGCGACTTTGCCGTATCCGGCGGGAACGCGCACGATAGACTCAATCTCGCCGGTATCCTGGGCGTAGCGGAACTCCGTGCCGATGATGTGGTCGGCGGGCACGATGCCTTCCAGTGCCGCTTGGATCACCTCTTGCGGCGCGGCCGAGACCACATAAAAGTTGAAGCAGTGACCGTCCAGATCGCTCAGCAGCTGCATCAGAAGCGCGATGTTGCCTTTGAGCGGAATACTGCGGCCGACTTCGCGCAGATGCTCGCGCCGGACGCAGCGAAATTCCGGATCGTGGAGCAACAGGTAGGCCAGTTCGCCACCCTGCTGCACCAGGTGAATGTCCGCCAGACCGCGGATCCGTTCCATGAAGCCCCTAACCCCGATCAGTTCGCTGAGGACCAGTCCGGAGTCGTTAAAACTCAGGGTCTGATCAAAATCACTCACGAATAAATGTTCCTTGGCCCTTGTTTCCAACGTTGCCATTGAGTCCTCCTTATCTTCATTAGATGTGCCGTCTCGGAATCGGTTGCTATAGTCAGCCTTAAAGCTGTAATATCAACTATTATGCCACGAAAAATCAATAACTTGCCGAATGTCCCCAAGTACCGGCAAGTCTTCGAAATGCTGTCGCATGAGATTCTTTCGGGCAAATATCCGCCGGCGCAGAAATTCCCCAGCGAAGCGGCCCTGGTGCAGCGATTCGGCACTTCGCGGATCACCATCGGGCGCGCGCTGCGCGAACTGAGCCAGCGCGGATTGGTGGAACGCGTGGCGGGATCGGGAACGTTCGTGGGCCGCGGACACGTCTCGGCCGATAGCCTGGTTTTCGGCCTGCTCATACCCGATCTTGGAACCAGCGAGATCTTCGAACCCATCTGCCAGGGAATTGCCACCGCTCCCACCGCCAGCCGCCACGGTCTGCTTTGGGGACATTCGACGGCCGGGGCCGCGCCGCCGGAAGAGCAGGCGCTGGGATTGTGCGAACAGTTCATCGCGAGCAACGTGGCGGGCGTTTTCTTCGCGCCCTTGGAAAGAGGCGAGTCGGCGCGGAAAACGAATGTGACGATTGCCGGGCGGCTGCAGGATGCGCGCATCCCCATCGTGCTGCTCGACCGATCGCTTGAGCCCTATCCACACTGTGCGCACCACGATCTGGTGGGCATCGACAACCGCTGCGCCGCGCAATTGGCAGTCGCGCACTTGGTGGAGCGCGGGGCGGGGCAGATCTCGTTTGTGGCGTATTCCGGCGGCGCCGCCACGGTGGACGCGCGCATCGCGGGATTCCGTGAAAGCTTCCAGGCCGGCTCGGTCTACCGGGTGGATGAAATTACGGCGGCCAGCGTGGGTGCGATGCTGAAGAGCTTCCGGCCCGGCGACGGATTCGTCTGCGCCAACGATCGTACCGCGGGCGAGTTCATGAGGGTCGTGCTGGCGCTGGGATATCGTGTGCCGGAGCATTTGCGCATCGTGGGGATCGACGATGTGGAGTATGCCAGCCTCCTTCGGGTGCCATTGACGACGGTGCGGCAGCCGTGCCGCGAGATTGGCGAGGCAGCCATGGAGACCATGCTGAGCCGCATCGCCAGGCCCAATCGCCCGAGCCGCGAAGTCCTGGTGGAATGCCGGCTGGTGGTGCGCGAATCGGCCTGAGCACGCCGAAGAAAATTTGCCGGCGCAGCTGAATTGAAGCTCGCCTTTCGTGTATGCTAGTCCCATGCGATTTTTAGTTACGATGCTGCTTGTGCTGGTGCCGTTGTGTGCGCAGGATGCGCCCCCTCCCAAGAAGGGCGGAGGCGGACCACCGAAGAATCTGAAGGTTTTGACGGTGGAAGAATTGCATAGCGGCGTGATGGGAAAATATGTGGCCGCGCTCGGCGTGGGCCAATCGGGCGGATGCAACTTCTGCCATGTGCAGGACAAGGCGAGCGACGATAATCCGAAAAAGAACATCGCCCGCGCCATGATCACGATGGTGAAGGACATCAACAGCAAGACGGCGGCGGCCACCGGCGAGACCGGCAAGGAATTCGTCACCTGCTACACCTGCCACCGCGGAAAGACGGAGCCCGACACTGTGGCGCCGGCGCAGTAGGTTCAGCACCGTCCCTGGGGTTGCTGTGTTACCGAGCCGCGCGCGTGAGCAAGCGGTCCGCTCGCTTGGAAAACCAACTGGCGGAGCGGGCCTGCCGACCCGCAGCCGAATCCATGGCTCGGCACTGGCCGGACCTGGGGGTCCGGCGCGGACGTGGGCGTCCGCCCCACCTCGCCGGTTTTTCATCACCTTTGGTGGCGCGCCGCGCCATGGGCACTCCCTTGAGAAACCACTCCCTCACGGTCGTGGCTCGGTAACACAAGCGTCGCTCGGTTGGTCGCGATTCGCCATCTCTTCGGGGTGGCGAGTTTGTCATCGCCTTTGGTGGCGAGCCACGCCACGATCGCTCCGCGGCGATTGCGGCTCGGAAACGAGAGCATGCGCTGAACCGCGACTCCCCACGTTATGATGGGGCATGCGCGTTCGCGAACTGGCAGACTGGCTGGGCGCGACTTATGAAGGCGATGGCGAGAAAGAGCTGCTGGGCGTAGCGCCGCTCGAAACCGCCGGAGCTTCCGATGTCGCGTTCGTCGCCACTCGAAAGGCGGCAGCACAAACCGAGAATTCAGCCGCCGGCTGCCTGATCGTGCCCACGGAGTGGCCCAGCCCCAGTCTCCGCACGGTCATCCGGGTATCGCAGCCACGCACCGCCTTCGCCCGCGCTCTCAACCGTTTCTATCCCACCGCCGAACTGAAGCCGGGAATCCACCCCACTGCCGCGATCGGCAAGGATGTGGATGTGGGCGCCATGACCTTCGTGGGCGCTCATGCGGTGATCGGCGATGGAACGCGGATCGGCGTTTCCTCCAGCATTGGAGCCGGATGCGTCATCGGCAAGCGAGTCTCGCTGGGAGAAGGCTGCGTTTTGCACCCCAACGTGACCGTCTACGACAACGTGGATATCGGCCGCCGCACAGTTCTCCACTCGGGCGTGGTGATTGGCGCCGATGGCTTCGGCTACGTCATGGAAGAGGACCGCTGGCAGAAGTTCCCGCAGGTGGGGCGGGTGGAGATCGGGGACCACGTGGAGATCGGCGCCAACTCCTGCGTGGATCGCGCCGCCATGGGGGTCACGTCGATCGGCGAGGGCACCAAGCTCGACAATATGGTTCACGTGGGCCACAATTGCCGCATCGGGAAACACGTGGTGGTGGCCGCGCAGACCGGTTTTTCGGGCGGCGTGATTGTCGGAGATTATGCCGTGATTGGCGGGCAGGTGGGGATCGGCGATAAGGCGCGCATCGAAACGCGGGCGGTCCTGGGCTCGGGGTGTGGCGTGTTGACGTCGAAGATTGTGCGCTCGGGCGAGACGGTCTGGGGCACGCCGGCGCGGCCGCTCAAATCGCACCTGGAGCAGCTCGCCAACCTGAGCCGGTTGCCGGACCTGCGGCGCGAGGTCGCCGAGATCAAACGCCGGCTCGCCGAACTGGAAGGGAAGCACTGATGCTAATTGTAGTGGGCGGCCATTCGCGCAACATCGGCAAGACGTCGGTGGTGGCGGGTTTGATTCGCAAATTGCGCCACCGCAAGTGGACCGCGGTGAAGATCACGTTATATGGCAGTGGAGTGTGCGCGCACGATGGCGGGGCCTGCGGATGCGAACCGGCTTCCGGCGAAGCTTTCGAGCTGTCGGAGGAATACCAGCCGAACGACACCGATTCGGGGCGATATCTCGCCGCCGGTGCGGAGCGCAGTTTTTGGCTGCGCGCGCCAGCGGGCGAACTGGCGGGGGCGGCGGGGACGGTCCGCAAAATGATCGAGTCCGCCGGCAACGTGATGGTGGAATCGAACAGCATCATGGAGTTGGTAAAACCCGATGTCTTTCTGATGTTGCTGGATTTTTCCTGCGAAGACTTCAAGCCATCCAGTTTGCGCTTCATGGACCGCGCTGACGCTTTTATCGTGATCGATCGGGGAATCAATGCGCCGCTCTGGGAGGACGTTGCTCGCGGCATGTGGGACGGTAAGCCGCAGTTTTTAGTGAAACCGCCGGCCTATGTGACAGCGGCCGTGGCGGACTTCGTGAGATGCAAGCTGTCAGAACCCGCCGTTTCCCGATGAACCGATTTCACGTGTACTTCTTCGTTGGCGCGCTCCAGCAGTGCCGCCGCCTGCGCCACCTGGCGCGCCATGATGCGCATCTGGTCGCGAACGCGGTCCGAAGGGTGGTCTAGCACCATTTCCAAATAGAAGAGGCTGGTTTCCAGGTTGCTGAGCGGCTGGCGGAGATCGTGAACTAAACTGTGTAGGATCTCATCGGAGCGGGTGACGGTGCACATGGTACTCATTGGCGGGCAGCGTTCAGTATACCCCGTCGCAATGCGCCTGAATAAATTTTGTTGAGATTTTAATGTTCTTGCGACACTGCGCAAAATGGCGCTATATCGCCATGCACCACCACGCAATTCCGGCCATGTCCTTTGGAGGCATAGAGGGCAAGATCGGCTTCGCGGAGGAGTGCGCCGGCCTCGTTCGCCCGAGGATGAACTCGCCAACTCACACCAATACTGCATGTCGCCTGCAGGCTGGCGGATCCAGTTTGGAACGGGGCGTCAGCGAATGTTTGGCGAACCCGCGCGGCCTGTGCCTGAGCGCTTTGGGCGTCGCACCCTGGAAGCACGATCACGAACTCCTCGCCGCCGTATCGTCCCACCGAATCGTAATTGCGCACCGATTCGCGCATGCGGTGGGCGGCTTCGCATAACACCGCATCGCCCGCGGCATGACCATGGGTGTCGTTGATTAGCTTGAATCGATCGAGATCCACCATCAGCACGGAAAGCGCAGTATTTTCGCGCGACGCCCGGGCCAGTTCCTTATCCAGAATTGCGAGGATCGAATTGCGGTTGAGCAGGCCGGTAAGGCCATCGTGGGTAGCTTGTTCGCGCAGCGCTTCCCGCGCCGCCAGAAGCTGTTGCTGCAGATCCAGAATGCGGCGGCCGGCCCGCAGACGCACGCGTAACTCGTGTGCCTGAAAAGGCTTGGTGAGATAGTCGTCGGCGCCGGCCTCCATGCCTTCCACCAGGTCCTGGGAATCGGTGCGGGCGGTGAGCAGCAGAATGTAGACGTACGGTTCGCGGCCGGCTGCGCGCACTCCCCGGCAGATATCGACGCCGTTTAGCCCGGGCATCATCCAGTCGAGAATCGCCAACTGCGGACCGTCCGGCTGCTGCAAGGCTTCCCAGGCCTCATTGCCGTCGTGGGCCACGACCGGAGTGTAGCCCCACTTGGTCAGCATATTTGCCAGCATCGATTGGAAAACGGGGTTATCTTCCGCCGCCAGGACCTTCATGGGATGGTCGGCCGTCGACCGTTCGGCATCCCTGATACGCTCCGCGACAATGGCTAATTGAAGATCCGGAAGCACTTGTCCTCCGTTGATTCTTTTCGGCCATGTACCGTCAGCCAAGAGAGTACGGAGGTACCAGCGGAGGCGAAGAAAAGACCCGATATCGGCGATCAGTGCACCGGATAGCGGGCGCGCAAACCGAAGGGTGCGATCTCGATATCGAATGGCGTGCCATCCCGGCGGATCATCTGGTAGGTGCCGCGCATCATTCCAGTGGGAGTTTTGAGGGGGCACATAGACGAGTATTTGAAGGATTCGCCCGGCGCGAGTACCGGCTGCTCTCCCACCACCCCGGGCCCTTGCACCTCTTCGGTGTGCTCCAGCGCGTCGGTAATGATCCAATGCCGGCTGAGGAGCTGTACCGGTTCCGAGCCCTGATTGGTAATGCGCACAGTATACTGAAAAATCCACTCGTCCTGGCCGGGCCGGGAGTGTTCCGGGGAGTGCCGCGACAGAACCTCGACGCGTACTCCTTGGGTCACGGCGTCGGAGATGGGCGCGAGGTCGAATTGCAGTTGCTGCATAGCCGTTCATCATATCAGGCCTGCGCAGCGATGGATAAGACGGAAGCCATAGTTTTTAAAGGACTAGTACTGCAAGCCTGGTACCAATTCACCATGCCGATCTTGACAGGGGACGCACAATTTGACAAACTGACGCGGAAGAGCTGATTGTCGAGCTGTTTCTTGGAGGGACTTTGAGAAGAATTCTTGCCGTTACTTTGTTGTGTGTGGGCGCTGCCGCAGTCGGTAGCGCAGCATTTACAACCCCCGAGATCGATCCAGGGTCCGGTGTGAACGCGATCGCACTGATTTCGGCAGCGGTGCTCATTTACCGTGGCCGACGGAGAAAGTAGTCCCAGCCCACCATCTAAAACCCCCCTGGGTTGTTTATCTCCAGGGGGGAATCTCTCCTCAGAACTGGCAGTAAATAGCGTTTCCACCCAAAAGATCCCTAACACTGTCCGTGAGCGGCTTATCTGGCTGGTTGTTCTATTTGCCCTCGAACTGACAGGTATCTCGGTCTGGCTGGACGCAGCCTCGCTTAGCCGCCGCTATTTTCTGACCCACCTGATGCTGAATTGGGGGGCCTGGACCCTTCGCGGTGCGGTCGCTTTTGCATTCCTGTTTCCGATCTTTGCCTATCTGCGGAATCCGTCGGGGCTGGCCGAGCTGTTTCGCCGAAAAGTACTTGTGAGTGTTCGTCCCGGGCTCCTGGCGAGCCATTTCCTATCCCTCGCGGCGTTCGGCGCGCTGGCCCGCCCTCTCTTTGCTGCCGGGCAGGCCGGCCCATGGGCAAACGTTCTGGCGGCCGGATTCCTGGCATCCGGTCTGCTGGCAATCGCGCTGGCAACGCTGGCTCTCCTGCCGTTGGAGGTCTGGAGGGACCTGATTGGCGGCTCCGGCTACTTGTGGGCCTATGCCGGCGCAGGGAGCGCCATCGTGTGCTGGCTCGGCGGCGGGCTGCGATTGCTTTGGGGGCCGTCGACACGCGTGACGTTCCTGATTGTCCGGATTCTTCTCAAACCGTTCCTTTCGACCATGGTCTCCGATCCGGGGACGGCGACCATTGGCAGCGCGTCGTTTCAGGTGTACATCGCGCCATATTGTTCGGGCCTGGAAGGCATGGCATTGATGCTCGTCTTCAGCCTCATATGGCTCTGGCTCTGCCGCCGGGAGCTGCGTTTTCCGCAAGCCATTTTGCTGGTTCCGATCAGCCTCTGCGCCGCATTTCTACTGAACAGCATGCGCATTGCGGCGCTGGTTCTGATCGGCAACGCCGGAGCGGTTAACATCGCCATGGGCGGCTTCCATTCGCAGGCGGGCTGGATCGGGTTTAATCTGATCGCCCTCGGTCTGGTGATCGGCTCGCGGCACGCCAAATGGATCTCTCGCGAACCGCGCCAAGTTACTACCGCGGCGACCGGTGACGGCGCCGACAATCTCAGCGCGGTCTATCTGGCCCCGTTCGCCGCCATCCTGGCGGCAGGCATGGTGTCGCGCGCCGCCGCGGGCCAATTCGAATGGCTATATCCCATCCGAATCTGCGCGGTAGCCGCAGTCTTGTGGTTCTATCGCCGCAGTTACTCCAAGCTCGACTGGAGTTTTGGGTGGTTGGGCGCCGCGGCCGGCGCCGCGGTCTTCGCGTTCTGGATCGGCATCGACCGGATCGCCGCCGGCGGCGCCGCCGCTTCCCACCTGCTTTCCGGGCACGGAGTCGGCTGGACAATGTGGCTTGTGCTGCGGGTAGTGGGAGCCGTGATCGCGGTGCCGATCGCCGAGGAACTCGCCTTTCGCGGATATTTGCTTCGCAGGATCCATGCCGCCGATTTCGAGAGCGTCAGCTTCCAAAAGGTGTCCCTGACTGCGCTGGCGGTCTCTTCGGTGGCCTTCGGATCGATGCATGGGAACCGTTGGATTGCCGGGAGCGTGGCGGGGCTGGCGTATGCCTTAGTGCTGCGCCGCCGCGGCCGAATCGGCGAAGCGGTGGCCGCTCACGCGGTCACCAACGCGTTGCTGGCGGTTTGGGTGATTGCGCGCGGCGAGTGGGGTCTCTGGTAGACATACAATAGGAGTCATGCTTCGCAAGTGGGGCGTCTGTCTGTGGCTGGCGCTGGCCTGCGCCGGCGCCGCCAATCGAGTGCCGCAATTCTCCTTGCCGGACACCGCCGGCCGCGTGCACACACCCGCGGAGTGGAGCCAAAAGCGCGCCGTCGTTCTCTTCTTTCTCACTACCGACTGTCCTCTGTGCAATAACTACGTGCCCGAACTGAATCGTATCGCCCAGGCGTATTCCGCTCGCGGCGTGGCGTTTTACGGAGTGCAGGGCGACGCGACCGTCTCTGAACCCGATGTACGCCGCCACGTGAAGGATTACGCTTACTCGTTTCCCTATCTGTTCGACCCGGACGAATCGCTGGCCACTTTTACAGGCGCTACCGCAACCCCCGAGGCGGCGGTGTTGTCACCCACCGGCGAACTGCTATACCTCGGACGCATCGACAATCGCCTGGAGGATTTCGGCAAACAGCGGGCGCAAGTGACGGAATACGATTTGCGGGACACTCTGGAGGCCATTCTCAACGGCAAGCCGGCGCCCCGCGCGCGCACCAAAGCACTCGGTTGCGCTATTACGCGGAAGGGTTGAAAATCAGGCATGACTTCATTTAGCGCGGAACTCGAACAGGAAGCACGAATCACCAGCCGCGTGCTGGGCCGCGTGCCGGAAGATAAGTTGACCTGGAAACCGCACCCCAAGTCGATGACGTTGGGACAACTGGCTTTGCACACGGCGATGATTCCGGCCACCACCGCGCGAATCACCGCCAATGACACGTTTGAAGTGGATCCCGCCCGCTTCGGAAAAGTCCTCCAACCGGCGAGCGTCGCGGAAATTACCAAGGCGTTCGAGGATAGCGTTGCCGCCGCGAAAAGCTATTTGGAGGGTCTGAGCGCGGAGAAGGCGGAGACCGTCTGGCGCGTGAACGCCGGGGATCGCGAGATCGTATCCATGCCACGCAAATGGGCGCTGCGAAGCATCATGTTCAATCACCTCTATCACCATCGAGGACAATTGTCGGTCTATCTGCGCCTGCTGGATATTCCCGTGCCCATCATTTATGGGGCCAGCGCCGACGAAAGCCCTTTCGGTTAAGGGCTACCGCCCGGCGGGCAAGCTAAAGCATACCCCACAGTGCTTGTGGGACATGCTTCAGCTTGTCCACAATCAGAGGATTCTCTCCTTGACAGCTTAGGAAAGCTGCTTTATACTCCTTAGTATCTTAGGAGAGCCCGATGTCTTACTTTCGTTCGATTGCCGCCAAGCTTTTCGATCGGTCTCAGGTCGAGGAAGACATGGACGAGGAGCTGCGCTCGCACATCGAGCACCGCGCCGACGATCTGCAGCGATCGGGGATCGGCCGCCGCGAGGCGGAACGGCGTGCGCGCATCGAGTTCGGCGGCCGCGAGCGGTATAAGGAAGAATGCCGGGAGGCGCAGGCCGGCAATTTCGTCGAGACATTCCTGCAGGATGTGCGCTTCAGCCTGCGAGTATTAGCGAAATCGCCGGGATTCACAGTGGTTGCGGTGTTGACCCTGGCGCTGGCGATTGGCGCGAATGCGGTAGTCTTTGGCATTCTGAACGCCTTGATCGTTCGGCCCTTGAACGTGCCTCGCGCGCAGAGCCTCTGGGGAGTGTTTCACGGCACGGATAGCTCCGGCTTCCACACCGGTTACGTATCTTACCCGGCGTATCTCGACTTGCGCGACCGCAACCGTAGCTTCGACGGTCTGGCTGCGTTTAACATTTCGCTGGCAGGCCTGGACACCGGGAAGAATCCATCGCGCTCGTGGGGCATGGAGGTGAGCGGAAATTACTTCGACGCGCTAAGCGTTCAGCCTTATCTCGGCCGTCTCTTCCATGCGTCCGATGAGCACGGCGCCAACAGCGCTCCCTACGTGGTGCTCAGTTACGGGTTTTGGCACAGTCACTTTCAGGACGATCGAGGAGTGCTGGGGCGGACCATCCGATTGAACAAGCATCCTTTCACGGTCATCGGCGTGACTCCGCGTGAGTTCAACGGAACCATGCTGTTTTTCTTCCCCGAGTTTTTCGTGCCGCTGGTGAACCAGGAGCAACTGGACGGCGCCAATATCCTCAACGCGCGCGGGCAGGCTTGGATTTTCCTGACGCTGGGACACCTGAAGCCGGGAGTCACTCCGGCGCAAGCGGTTGCCGACCTCAACTCCATCGGCGGCTATCTCCAGAAGACGTATCCCAAGGACCAAAATCCGGATGGTTTTTCCCTGGCGCGTCCCGGCCTGTATGGCGATTTCCTGGGCAGTCCTGCGCGCGCGTTTGTCACCGGATTGATGCTGCTGGCAGGGTTGATTCTGCTGGCGGCCTGCGCCAACCTCGGCATCCTGTTTGCGGCGCGGGCGTCCGACCGTTCGCGGGAAGTTGCGCTGCGGCTCGCGCTGGGATCCAGCCGCAATCGCATTTTGCGGACTTTGTTCACCGAGGCGGGGCTGACCTCGCTCACCGGGGGCGCACTGGGGCTGTGGGGAAGCGTAATGCTGCTAGGCGTTCTGAGCGCATGGCATCCCGTACCGAAATTCCCCATCCATATCCCGCTGAATCCCGACGCCAACGTCTATCTGGTTGCGCTCGGTCTGGCGTTGGTGAGCGGGTTCCTTTTCGGTATCGTGCCGGTTCGCCAGGTGCTGAGGACCGATCCCTACGAGATCGTCAAATCGGGCGCAAGGAGCACGGCCGGCCGGCGGATTACGGTGCGGGACCTGTTGCTGGTCGCGCAGATTGCCATCTGCGCGGTGCTGGTGACTTCTTCGATGGTGGCGGTGCGCGGGCTGGCGCGTTCGCTGGGCAGTCCGTTCGGGTTTGAGCCGAAGAATGCCATGGTGATGGAGACGACGCTCGGTATGGCGGGTTATAAGGAAGACCAGGCGTCAGCCATGCAAAAGCGGATGGTCGACGCCATGGGGACAATTCCGGGTGTGACGTCGGCGGGATTGATCGACCGCAAGCCACTGGATGAAGGGGATTGGGACAGCAGGTTTGTGTTCAAGGATGAAACAGCCGACCTGAGGCCGTCGAATGCCGCGGCAGAAGCCCTGCTGTATAGTGTCTCACCCGAATATTTCCGCGCGGCAAGAACCAGTCTGCTGACGGGCAGGAACTTCTCGCAACACGACGACAAGGATGCGTCTCGCGTCGCGGTGGTGAATCGCGAGTTTGCAAGGAAAATCTTCGGGTCCACAGCGAGCGCCATGGGCAGCTATTACAAGCTGCGCGAGGGAACGCGCATACAGGTGGTAGGCGTCGTGGAGGACGGTAAATACAAGAGCCTCACCGAGAACCCCCAGCCGGCGATGTTCTTCCCTCTGCTGCAATCGCCGTCGACCCATTCATGGATGGTGGTGCGGTCGGGGCGCGATCCGCAGCAGTTGGCCGCGGCCATGCAGAGTAAGCTGCGGGATCTCGACGCGGGCCTGCCTTTCTTCATGCAGACATGGAGCCGCGATCTGGACGGCGCGCTTTTTGCCTCGCGGGTGGCGACCGTCGCGCTGGGCATATTGGGCGCCATGGGCGCGATGCTGTCGATCACGGGAATCTTCGGAATGGCGGCGTACTCGGTAAGCAAGCGGCTGCGGGAGTTGGGTATTCGCATCGCCCTGGGCGCGCAGCGCCGCGAAGTTCTGGGCGCTGCATTGGGACGGGCCTTGAAGCTGCTGGCGTGCGGTTCGGCCGCGGGATTAGTGCTCGGCATTCTGGCGGCGCGGGTGCTGGCTTCGATCGTGTATCAGGCCACCCCGCGCGATCCGCTGGTATTAGGCGGCGTGGTGCTGGCGATGACGTCGCTGGGGCTGCTGGCCACCTGGATTCCGGCGCACAGAGCGCTGGCGGTGGATCCTTCGAGACTGCTGCGCGAGCAGTGAGGAAGGGCGAGCTGCAGCCCACCCCACGTGGGACCTGCTTCAGAGGTACTTGCAAATTTTCGGAAACCGCTTGCTTGCGCGCGCGGCTCATTAATCCCGTGTTGACACAGCAGCCCTTACTGAGCCGCGACCGCGAGGGAGCGGTGCCTTTCGCCCAATTCAGCCGAATATTGCAAGTACCTCTTCGGCTTGTCCTGGGAAGGCGAGCAAACATCAGAACGTCACGACCAGGACTCCCGCGGCGTCGGTAGTCGAACTGCCGCCGGGGGCGATCATGATGGTATTCTGCAAAACCATTAGCGAGTAGCCCGCGCCGGGCGTGAGTCCGGGCGGGCGGACCAGTTTCCACGGAGAGTGCGTTGTGGAACTCGGTGGTCGCGCCGTCGCCGTTACCGCCGTTGTCGTAATTGCTCATTTCCTTGGTGAGCCACTCACCCTTGCGAAAGAGCTCGAAGCTGCCGCGGCAACGCTCCACGTTACCGCTGTGCCGGACAAGCCGGTCACCGTGGCGGTGAACTGAGTAGTGCTCGCGAGCGGCGCCGCGACGTACCCGGAAGGGGATATCGTGACGCTCTGCGCCAGCAGCGTGGTAGAGCTCACGATGAGGGATAGGACGGCTGTAAGGAGTATAGGGGAGGAACGCACCTAATTAATGTAGAGCGGCTATAGGTATGAGGAACCCCTAAATGTGCAGTGAGCTATTGACTATAGTAATCTTAGTGGGTTTTTTCTGTTAGCTAAGGTTAATAGGAATCGGATTGGCGGTTTGGTCTGAGGATGCCGTCCGGGCTCCATCCTGCCCCGCAAGTGGGCGTGTTCTATTATGGATTCATGTGCCGATTGGGCGCGCTCTTTCTGTTGACGATCTCGTATACGGCGGCGCAAACCGTGCCGGCAGAGATGCTTGCCGGGCTGCGATGGCGGAGCATCGGGCCGGCGGCGACAGGCGGCCGGATTGCCGATCTGGCGGTGAATCAGACACCCGGACAGCCTACCTCGATTTATGTCGCTACCACGACGGGTGGCGTCTTCAAGAGCGTCAACGACGGCGTTTCGTTCGCGCCGGTATTCGACCGCGCCGGCGGCGCCATGTCGATTGGCGCAGTGGCAGTGGCGCCATCCGACCCCAAGGTGGTTTGGGTGGGGACGGGTGAGGCGGACAACCGTCAGAGCTCATCGTGGGGCGATGGCGTTTACAAGTCGGTAAACGGCGGTCTCACGTGGACCAGGATGGGGCTGGAAGAGACCCGGCACATCGGCAAGATCGTAGTGGATCCGGCGGACCCCAACGTGGTCTGGATCGCGGCGGCCGGACACTTGTGGGGGTCGAACGCGGAACGTGGCGTTTATAAGACTACCGATGGCGGCGCTACCTGGAAGAAGGTGCTTTACAGGGACGAGAATACCGGCGCGATCGATCTGGCGATGGATCCGCGCGACCATAACGTGGTGTTCGCCGCCATGTACCAGCGGCAGCGAAAGGGTTGGGGGTTTAACGGCGGCGGACCGGGAAGCGGAATCTACCGGACAACCGACGGCGGCGATACCTGGACGGAAACCGGTAACGGGTTGCCGGGCGGGGACAAGGGCCGAATCGGAATTACTCTCTCCGCGCGCGATAGCCGGACCGTGTATGCGGTGGTGGAGGCCGATCCGCAGGGAACGGGAGGCGTTTTTCGCAGCGTGAACCGCGGCGATAACTGGGAGCGTCTGTCGAGCCTGAATCCGCGGCCGATGTACTACAGCCGCATTTATGTCGACCCGAAGGACAGCAACCGCGTGTACCTGATGGGCTCTAACCGCGGCCTGTGGGTTTCCGACGACGCCGGACGCAGCTTTCGGGACATCTTCAGCGGAGTCCACGGAGAAGACCACGTCCTGTGGATCGATCCGGAGAATACCAATCGCCTGATTATCGGCGGCGATGGCGGAGTCTCCATTTCGTACGATCGCGGGCTATCCTGGCTGTTCCGCGGTAATTTGCCGATCGGGCAGTTCTATAACATTGCGGTGAACAACGGCGATCCGTACTTGGTTTGCGGCGGTCTGCAGGACAACGGTAATTGGTGCACTCCCAGCGCTACTAAGATGGATTACGGCATTTCGTTTCGGGAACCTTTCAATATCGGCGGCGGAGACGGGATGCAGACCGTGTTTACAGACGATCGCACGGTGTTGGTCAGCTCCCAGAACGGCGCCACCGCGCGCCTGGATCTGAATAACATGGAACGGCAGGTGATCGGCGCGGTAAAGCCCCAGGACCGCTCGCAGCCGCCCTATCGATGGTATTGGACTGCTCCCCTGATCGCGTCGAAGTTCCATGCCGGCACGATTTATACCGGGGCAAACGTACTTTTCCGCTCGGATGATCGCGGAGTGAGCTGGCGCGCGATCAGCCCGGATCTTACGGCCAATATCGACCGCGAAACGCTCCGGATGATGGGCAAACCGGTGCCGCAGCATGCGCTTTCCCGGCACGACGGGCAGGCGAATTACTCCGCGCTGACGGCGATCGCGGAATCGCCGCTGGATGAGAACGTGTTATACACCGGCGCGGACGACGGAACGGTGCAAGTTACTCGCGACGGAGGGAAGAAATGGTCGAATCTTACCGGAAATCTCCGCGGGCTCCCTGCAGGCTTGAATATCAGCGGAATGGTGGCTTCTAAGTACTCGGCCGGGCGAGTATATGTCGCTGTAGACGGCCATTTTAACGATGACTATCATGCCTATATCCTGGTAAGCGAGGATTACGGCGTGAGTTGGCGGCGTATTACCGATGGCTTGCCGGAAACTTCCGCCCATCGCGTGCGCGAGCATCCGGCCAATCCCAATGTGCTGGTCGCGGGGCTGGAAAGTGGGGTATATGCGACTTTCGACAGGGGCGCGCACTGGGTGAACCTGGACGCCAACATGCCGCCCGTTCCGGTTTACGATCTGTTATTTCAGGAGCGCAGCGACGCCCTGATATTAGGGACCCACGGGCGGGGAATCTGGATATTGGACCATGCCGAACCACTGGCGGAGATCACCGCCGATCTGATGGCAGGCCACGGATACTTGTTCCCGGTGCCCGCGGCCCATTATCGCAAGATCTACGTGGGTCAATATTGGTTCGGAGCGGGCGAGTTCTTCGCTCCCAATCCGCCTCTGGGAGCGGAGATTACATATTTTCTGCCGGCGCGGGCGACGGATGTGCAAGTGGCGCTGGCGGATTCCGCGGGGAGGACAATTCGCGCCGTACGCGGGCCGTTTCAAGCCGGGATCAATCGCGTTTGCTGGGACTTGCGCCGCGCCGGTCCGACGGAGAGCGGGGTTATGCCGGGCAATTGCGGTTTACCCACGGGACGGTTTGGGCCGTTGGTGCCGCCGGGGAATTATAAAGTGACGGTGACGATCGGCGGCGGCGGAACGCTCGCCGGCGAGGTAAATGTGCTGCCCGATCCCGAGTTCGCGATCTCGGACGACGACCGGAGGACGCGCGAGGCGGCGGTGATGAGCGCGTATTCGTTGCAGCAGCAGTTGACGTCTGCACGCGGGGCCTACGAAAAGGTGGCGGGGCAGATCGCGGGCGCGAGGACCAACGGGGCTTCGGGCGCGAGTGAGTTGCTCGACCAGATCTCGCACTGCTTGACCGATGCTTACAACGTGGAAGTGGCGATGGATGCCTATCAGGGGTTGCCGGCCGCCGCGCAATTGCAGGATCTCAATAGAGTGTGGAGTGAAGGGATCGCGGCGGTGGCGGGGTTGAATCGGCTGATCGAGGACACGGGGCTGGCGACGGTCCCGATTCCAGTGCGGTAAAAGAATATTCACCGCAGAGACACAGAGACACAGAGAAAACAAAAGTCAAAACCGGAGGGCGCAGCGGTGGCAGAGGGCACGGAGAACTGCTGTATTCTCAATGGACGCTGACCAGAGCATCGTGTTGTTCGACGGGGTTTGCAACCTATGCCATGGCTTCGTTCAGTTTATTTTGCCGCGGGATCGGGCGGGGCGGTTCCGGTTCGCGTCTTTGCAGTCGGATTCCGCGCGGCGATTGCTGAAGGGCGATGCGCCGGTGGAGACGGTGGTTTTAATCGAGGAAGGGAAGACCTTCGTCAAATCCACGGCCGCGCTGCGCATCGCCCGGCGGTTGCGGTTTCCGTGGCCGGCCGTTTACGCGTTCATCGTCGTGCCTCGGGGCTTGCGAGACATTATTTATGACTGGGTGGCGCGTCATCGATACCGCTGGTTCGGGAAACGCGATGCGTGTATGCTGCCTACCCCGCATTGGCGGGGACGCTTTTTAGAGTAAAAAGGTCCGAAATGAGTGATATGCTGTAAGCATATGAACACGCACTTTGGGAATCCTCGCCACGCTCCGCGCGACTACACCCGGACGCCCGTGAATGTCTACTGGGAAATGACGCAAGCTTGTCCTTTGGCCTGCCGCCATTGCCGCGCCTCGGCGGTTCCCGAGCCGCACCCCAATGAGCTGACTTTCGAGGAGGGCGTGCAGTTTCTGCGGCAGATTCCGGGGTTTGGCGACCCCATGCCGCAGCTGATTCTCACCGGCGGCGATCCGCTGGAACGCGACGATCTGTACGAGCTGATCGACGAGGCGCATAAGCTGGGGATCGGTGTCTCCATCACGCCGGCGGCGAGCGAGGCGCTGACGCGCGATGTGCTGGTGCGTCTGAAGGAACACAACGTCGAGGGGTTGGGGCTGAGCCTGGACGGATCGACACCCGAGCGGCACGATTCCATCCGCGGAATCCCAGGCACTTTCGACCGAACGCTGCTGGCGCTGCGCTGGGCGCAGGAGTTGGGGATGCCGCTGCAAGTAAATACGCTGGTGGCGGAGGAAACGGCGTCCGATATTCCGGCGGTCTACGAGCTGCTCAAGAGTTACGGCGTGACTCGCTGGAGTCTGTTCTTTTTGATTTCGGTAGGGCGCGGAAAGGTGCTCCAGCCGCTCGCGCCTGCCGAGGGCGAGAAGCTGATGTCGTGGATCCATCAGACGTCGCTCGTAGCGCCGTTTATCGTGGCCACTACGGAAGCGCCATCGTACCGGCGGGTCGCGTTGGAGCTCATGCGGGCCGACGGCATGACGGGCGAACAGATTAAGCGCAGCGGCGCTTATCGCGGGTTTGGGATCCGCGATGGGCACGGCATCATGTTCGTTTCGCACACCGGAGACATCTGCCCGGCGGGGTTCCTGCCGCTGGTTGTCGGTAACGTCCGCCGCGACCAGGTTGCGGATGTGTATCGCAGCGCACCCGTGTTTCAATCACTGCACGATGCGGGGCAATTCGAGGGACGCTGCGGGTTCTGCGAATATAGCGCTCTTTGCGGCGGGTCGCGGGCTCGGGCTTATGAAGCTACCGGGAATCCCCTGGCTTCGGACCCGTTCTGCACCTATGAGCCGGCGCCGCGGGCGCATTAGTAACCCGAAGGTCATGGACTTTAGTAACTTAGATTAACTATCGCCCCCGGCCAACGTTCTCCCACATACATTCCGAGGGGTCCGGTTGTTGCTTTCGAGAGCGCGCCGCCTCTATAATCCGTAATCCGCCCAAGTTGCCGCGGCTCCTTGCAGATGCCAACCCGATCGTGAAGGAGTGCCCCGGAAATGACAAAAGGATTTACGATAGCTGCGATTTTGTTGAGCCTGACGGCCGGCGCCGGCGCGCAGCTCGGCGTGAAGATCGCCATGCCGCCCAATACGCGGCAGACAGGCCAATTTCCGTTCGCCAACACCTGCTCGTCAGGCCAGACATTCAAGCTCAGCTCGCAACCGCCGGCCGACTGGCTACGCTTGGACCCATCGACCGTGAATGTGGGGGCCGACTCTTCGTTTGACGTGCGCGTGACGGTGAACGCCGGCAATCGCGGACTGGGTATCTATCGCACAGCGGTGAAAATAATTTGCTCCACTTGCGCGGCTAGCGCACCGCCGTGCTTGATGGATGCCAGGGAATTCCCCATCGAAATGACGGTTGCCGGGGTCAAACCTGGCGAGTTTGAACCGCTCCCCGACTCCGCGGCCGCAGTTTCCGCGACCCGTCCGCGCCAGGCGGCGCAGCCGATGCCCTACATCCCGCCGGAGCAGCCCCAGTCGTCGGGCAACCGCGTTTTCGTGCTAGTGGCCGGCGCGTTGCTGGCGATGGGCTTGATGGGGATGGTATTCGCCATTCGGGCGCTGACAGTGGGACGGAAAGTGCGCATCGTGAGCGGGGAAATGGGCGCCGAGAGCGAACGGCATCAGGTGAGAAGATAGCGCAGAGCGCCTTGCGCTATACTTGGCCGGAGCCGATAATCATGCGTCCGTGCCATCTCCTTATATTTCTTTGTGTGTCTGCCGCCGTCTTCGGGGCGCAGTTGCCGCCCGCCAAAATCGACGAGATTGCGGCCAAGGCCCTGGCGGAAAGCGGTGCGCCGAGCGTTTCCATTGCGGTGGTGGAGTCCGGCAAGATCGCGCTGGAAAAGGCCTACGGCCAGGCCCGGCTGGAGCCTGCCGTGGATGCGCGCCCGGACATGCGGTACAGCATAGGGTCGGTAAGCAAACAGTTCCTGGCTGGCTGCGTCCTCCTGCTGGTACAGGATGGCAAGTTATCGCTGGATGACCGCGTGTCCAAATATCTTCCCGATTTGACGCGCGCCGGGGAAGTTACCATTCGCGAGTTACTCACTCACACCTCCGGCTATCAGGATTATTACCCGCAGGATTATGTGGCCCCGTTCATGTTGAAGCCCGTGACCGCTGCCCAAATCATCGATCAGTGGGCGAGGAAGCCGCTGGATTTCGACCCGGGGACGCGCTGGCAATACAGCAACACCAACTACGCGATTGCCGGGCGGATTGTGGAAAAAGTGACGGGCGGACCTTTCTTCGAGTTTCTCTCCAAGCGCATTCTCCAGCCCCTGGGCATGACAACCGCCATCAACTTGGCCGAGCAGACCATGGGCCCGCAAGATGCGGCGGGATATACCCGCTTCGCGCTCGGTCCGCTGCGGCCCGCGCCGGCGGAAGGCCGCGGCTGGCTATTCGCGGCGGGAGAGTTGGCGATGACGGCGCACGATCTGGCGCTATGGGACATTTCGCTGATGGAGCATAAGCTGCTGACACCAAGTTCGATCGAAGCCATGACCACGCCGGCGCGATTGCGCAACGGCACGCCTACCGATTACGCCCTGGGAGTGGGTGTGACGGATGCCGATGGGCACCCGAAATGGCAGCACGGCGGGGCGGTATCGGGATTCGTCAGCCTGAATACCGTGTGGCCCGATCGGAAAGCGGCGGTGGTGGTGTTCGCCAATGAGGATGGCTCCACGGCGACGGGAGCGGTGGCGCGCGGGCTGGCGCCGCTGCTGTTGGCGGAGGCGGAAGATCCGAATGCGGCGCGCGCGCTCGAACAGGCGCGGCGTATTTTCGATGCGCTGGCCGAAGGGAAAATCGATCGCAGTCTGCTGACGCCGGATGCCAATGCGTTCTTCACGGAGCAGGTGCTGGGAGATGCGGCCGCGAGTCTCAAGGCGCAGGGCCCGCTGGTGTCTTTGAAGCAGACCTCGGTGGAATTGCGCGGTGGGATGACCTATCGCCACTTCGAAGTGAAGTTCAAGGATAAGTCGCTGCACCTGAGTACGCTGACTATGCCGGACGGGAAGCTGGAACAGTATTTGATTCAGTAACTGCCCGGTCTGCCTGGCTTTGCCCGGCTTAGACTTCGGTGGGTTGTCGCCCCGGGCTGCGAGCCGGCCCGCAAGTGTCTCTGAAAGAAAGTTTCTCACAGAGCCACAGCGCGGCATAGCCACAACTAAGAGAATATCCACCACAGAGCCACGGAGACACTGAGAAAAGCAAACTCAGAGGCAAAACCGGAGCACACGGAGGCGGCGGAGGCCACGGAGAGAATCTTCGCGGCGCGCAAAGATTCAGCGCGTTAGTTGTACAGAGGACACAGAGCGGCCAAGCCGCAGCCAAATCCGGAGGACGGTGTCATAGAGAATCGACCCGCCCCGAACATCGGCCGGAGATCCGGTTCTACCCAGGATCCGTTCAGAGTACCCTAAGTTCTTTTTTTACGGAGAGGTGTTCCGCCATCAACTCGGCCGGGACTTCATTCTTCTGCCGGATCTTCTGTTCCAGTTTTCTCGATGCGCTGTTGATCCTGGCCGCGCTCCGGCCGTCGGGTGTACCCTCCAACGCCAAGGCGGCAGGAAGAGTTGTTCCTGCCGGCGTGAAACACGCTCGGCGCCAATTGCGCCTCGTTCCATCTGAACCGCGCACAGCCAATGCCACATACCCCGGCAACCAACCTGAACGCAATATATACAAGGACCGGTATAACACAAATAGGGTCGGCTAGAAGGCTCGCGATGACGATCCACAGAACTGCCCGCACCGGGCTGATGCGACTCGATATGATTATTGCGAAATCGCAAGTTGCTGTTGCCAGCCAGAATGGACTTTCGTCGACGAACAGTGGGCCGGATTCAGGCCACCATGCTCCACTCAAAGTACTTCAGCAGCAGAGCCGCGTGAATCAGCAGGAGCAATGCGGAGAGCACAATCAACCCCAGCGTACCCTTCACCCGTAGTGCCAGCCCGATGAACGCGGGAAAGATTACCAGCACATAGCGCAGCGTTTCGTTAAGAAGCGGTTGTGCGTTCTTGCACAAAAACAGCAGGATCACGGCGACGGCATACAACTTGTATTCGGTACGCATGCGCTTCAGGAGAGCCAGAGCGCCAACAATGACGAGCGACACGAAGTTGAGCTTGAAGAGCAGGTCAACGCCGCCGGTGAAAAACCTGACCACGCATTGGGCCAGGGTCAGCAGGGGGAATTCCACGGTGACTGCCCAATACTTCGGATAGATCTGGGCGGAAGATCCCAATCCGGCGTGGCGGGTCCACAGGGCGAACGCCAGCGGCGGTAATAGTGCCAGACCTGCAGTCCATGCGCGCCAGGTCTTGTTCTTGTACCCGATGAAGACTAATGGCGCCACGACGAAACAGCCGACTGCCTTGGTGGCGCCGGCGAACATGCCCAGCAGTCCCACTAACGGCCAGCGGCCCTTTCGTGCGAAGTAGATCGACCAGACGCTGAAGGCGAGCACCGACGATTCCGCATACCCCGCGAACAAGATAAAAGCGGCCGGCCATATGCCCGCCAGAAAGACCGTCCGGATGGCCATGCCTCGGGTATAGTCGAGTTCCACCAAACGCTGAATGCCCCAGAAATAGAAGAATGTAGACGCCGTGGAAATGACAAGAGCCGCCAGCAGTGGCGGATGGAAAAGCCATGAGAATGCCCGAATCAGGAGAGGATATAGCGGGTAGAAGACGATCGCCGCGGGCCGGTCATAGCCGAATTGCGCGATGTGGATATACCAGAGAGTGTCGAAGCGCTCCCAGACTCCGAGCGTGGCGTACAGAAACCGATCGCTGCGCGGGATCAGGTGATCGGTGAAGCTGTTGGAATTCACTAAGCGCGGATCGAGGTACAGACGATCGAGCATCAGCGCACCGTACAGCCCATAAACTATGCGCAACACGATCGTGTAGATGGCCGCAATGCACACTGGCCAGCCGAGCGCACGCGGACCTCGGGTGGTCGTAGGTGGTGCAGCAGCCGGGGTACTCATATAGTTTCAGCTACGAATGTCTCAGCCTGTCGTTATCTTATCAATATTGATTTTGGTTCTCTGTAAAGAGATGCCAGATAGAGCTAACCTCCGGCGGTAGCGCAATAGTGCCTTATTCGGGTTGCCCCGTTTGGTGAAGCAAACAGTTAAGTCACTAGTGTAGTGCGTCGTGCAGAATGCCTATTATCTCTGGACGCGCAAAGCACCGCTCCCTCGCGGTCGCGGCTCAGAATGCAGAGAATAATGAGCCGCGACCGCGAGGGAGCGGTGCTTGGAGGGTCCATAATAATCGACGAGATTTCAGACGCACTCCACTAGGTTCTCGCCCCGGGGTGCAACCGTTAGCCTGCTTGCCCGACCGCGGACGAAGAAATCGACTGGCTTCGACTAAAACGCGCTTGGGCCGTCAATCCGGCGAGATATCCGGCGACGATCCTGAGGATGAAGGACACGACGTACATGAAGCGGTCCTCCGGTCTCGCGCCGAACAGGAAACCCGTGGTGAGGATCACGGCGACCACCCCGACCAGCGTGCCGTTCAGGACGAAGTGCGCGGTCAGCCGGCGGGTTGCCCAGAGCGCGCTCAGAAATGTGGCCAGACCGCTGGCTAGCGGAGCCACGTAGTAGCCGGTGCGCACGCTGAGCTGCTCAAATTCCGCCACCGTGCGGTTGCGAGCGAAGAGAAAGAAACAGACCAGGGTAACGACCATCAGAACCGAGATTGCGCCGAATTCGGAGAGCACCGCCGCTGCAATCACGCGGCCCCAGCGGATTCGAGATTTCATTTGCGAGCTCCTTTCGACCAATTCTGCCCGGTATCGCGCCAGGAATGCAACACTATCGAGGAGGAGCGTCCCCGGAGTCTCTACGCCGGATCGGCGGCGATTCCGGCATGGGCGAGCGCCGCTTCCACTTCCGCCGGACGCATGCGGGTGGCGTCGTACTCCACCATCAGGCTCCCGGGGCCCAGCTTCATTTTCTGAATTCCGTAGATCGCGCTGGCATCCGACAGCTTGGCCATGCTGGCATCGTCGAGCGGTTGGCGCAGGTGGAAATGCATCTGAACTCTGGTCATGAAATTATAGGATCGCACAAGACGAAGCCTGCGGACTCTAATCCGGCAAGTCCGCCTCGCCGTCCAGCTCGGCCAGCAGTAGCTCCGCCAGCGCGCGATAGCCGGCGTCGAATTCGGAGTCGGAGTCGGGCGGCACATGCGCCGAGACCCACGCCCGCAGGACATCCGTTACCGGTTTGGCGACAGCCTCTTCGGCTCCGGGTTCGAAACGGAGCGGGATCTCCGAACGTTGAATGGCGGTGAGCAGCAATTCCGGAAACTTCATGAAACCTCCGCATGGTGATTGACCGGACCGCGGCCGTGCCCCAATCCGGGGTTGCCGCGAATGGCCTCGTGAATGAAACGTTTGGCGCGCGCCACGGCCTCGTGAAGATGCAATCCGGCGGCCAGGCCTGCTGTCACGGCAGCCGAATATGTACATCCTGTACCGTGAGTGTGGGGTGTGGCAATGCGCGGGGCGGGGAACTCGCGATAATCGGCGCCGTCGAAGAGGACGTCCGTAGGTTCCGCCGCGAGATGGCCGCCTTTGATCAGTACGGCGCGGGGACCCATCGCGCGAATCAGGCCGGCCGCACGTCGGACGTCGCCCAGGCCGCGGATTTCGATTCCGGTGAGAGCTTCGGCCTCCGGGACGTTGGGCATGACGAGAGCGGCATGCGGCAGGAGCAGTTCGCAGATGGCGTGGATCGCCGCGGGCGACAGGAGTTCACGCCCCTGAGTGCTCACCATCACCGGATCCACCACCAGCGGGAACTCGAAATGGGCAGCGGCGCGGGCCACCGCTTTCACCACCTCTACCGAGCCGAGCGCGCCCGTCTTGGCAGCGTCGGGAGGAATATCCTCCAGGACGGCGGCGATCTGTTCTTCCACCAGCCCGGCGTCCATTGATTCCACACGGGAAACGCGCACGCTATTTTGCACCGTGATCAGCGTGATGACTGCCTCGCCATAGGCGCCGAACTGATGGAATGTCTTGAGATCGGCCTGTATGCCCGCGCCGCCGCTCGGGTCCGACCCGCCGATCGTGAGAGCCACCGGCATTTGGCGCATGTTCTAGTGTACTGCGCCATTCCGCCCGCGGTTCGTAAGCCTCCGCTCGACCCATCGACAAACGATGGGGCTTGACAAGCTGGCTCATTTCGATTCATACTTCCATCGATAGACGATGGGACAACGCCAACCGCTCGAAATCCTCCCCGGCACGCTGGATCTGCTCATCCTGAAAGCGCTGGTCCGGGGCAAAATGCACGGTTACGGCATCGCTCACATGCTGAAGGTGACGTCCGAGGACGTCCTCGACGTGGGCGAAAGCTCTCTTTACCCGGCGCTCCAGCGGCTCCTGCTGAACGGTTGGGTAACCGCCGAATGGGGAGCGTCCGACAACAACCGCCGCGCCCGTTTTTATACCATCACTGCTGCCGGGCGCAAACAACTGAGCGCCGAACGCGCCGATTTCGAGCGCATGGTGGCGGCCATACAGCGAGTCCTCCAGACCTCGTAAGGAAGAAACATGACCAGGCTTTTGCGCCGCCTCCAATATTGGCTGCATCACGGCAAAATGGACGCCGAGCTCGCCGAAGAAATGGAATTTCACCGCGCCATGCTGGCCGGCGACGGCCGTGCGTCCGCTGCCATGGGCAATACCACGCTCGCGCGCGACGATGCCCGCGCGGTATGGATTTGGCCTTGGATCGAGAGCCTATGGCAGGACGCGGTGCATGCCGTCCGCACCATGCGGCGCGAGCCGGGCTTCACGCTTACCGCGCTGCTGGCGCTGGGGTGCGCGATTGGCCTGAACACCAGCCTGTTTACCATCTTCAACGCCATCGCACTGCGGCCGTGGCCGGTCCACGACCCTGCGCGAGTAGTTACTGTGCACCGCTTCGTGCGCGAAGGCGGAGAGGACTTCGGGATCGCCGAGTACCGCTATCTGGCGCGGCACTCCAGGGCTTTTGGCGGACTCATCGCCATGCGCAACGGTGAGCGCGTGAGACTTGAAGAGAAGCTACTGCA